>WNFC01000053.1_pt1 | contig 132673 bp, 142 predicted proteins | sample 5400541 | NCBI WGS metagenome assembly WNFC01 (sample SAMN13153342, study PRJNA577476) | soil metagenome | isolation source: 120 cm saprolite under Douglas fir tree site 2 hole 2 replicate 1 | place: USA:California | collected 2015-04-18
CCATCTGCGCCGCACCCGTGATCATGTTCTTGACGTAGTCGGCGTGCCCCGGGCAGTCCACGTGCGCGTAGTGACGCTTGGCCGTGGCGTATTCCACGTGGCTGGTCGCAATCGTCAAAATCTTGGTCGGGTCGCGCCGCCCCTGGCTCTCCGACGCCTTCGCAACCTGGTCATACGGCACAAACGTCGTCGTCCAGCCCTTCTCCGCCGACACCTTCGTCAGCGCCGCCGTCAACGTCGTCTTGCCGTGGTCGACGTGACCGATCGTCCCCACGTTGCAATGCGGCTTCGTGCGTTCGAATTTCTGCTTGGCCATAGACTCTCTCTGTTGCCTCTCGATGCTCCGGCGCCGGGCGCGGACCGTCAATATCCGCCGGGGCACGCAGTTAAATAGGAACGATTTGGCACCGTTCCAGCACCGCAGGCGGCGAACCTGGGCTTACGCAGACGGTGTCGAGCGCAGATGGCTCGAGGCGCTCGATCGCCCCGGCTTCGTCGGCGCTCGACGACCTCTCCCGCGGCGGCCGCAGGCTCGATTCGGGAACGCGAATGCGTTAGGTCTCGCGCCCAATTTGGCGCGAGCGGCGCCGCCGATTGGCGGAGCGCAGGGCATGAAGATTTCGATTCTCGACGACTATTTCGACACGGTGCGCACGCTTGCCTGCTTCCAGAAGCTCAAGGGTCACGAGGTGACGGTCTGGAACGACCACGTGCAGGATACGGATGCGCTGGCGGCGCGGCTCAAGGACGCCGAATGCCTGGTGCTCATCCGCGAGCGCACGGCCATTCGAGCGCCGCTGCTCGAACGCCTGCCCAGGCTCGGACTCATCAGCCAGCGCAGCGTCTATCCGCACATCGACGTCGAGGCCTGTACGCGCCGCGGTGTCGTCGTGTCGTCGAGCCAGCACGCCGGCACGCCGTCCCACGCCGCGGCCGAGCTGACCTGGGCGCTCATTCTCGCGGCCGCGCGGCAGCTGCCCCAGCAGATGGCGGCGCTCAAGGCCGGCAAGTGGCAGATCGGCGTCGGCACGACGTTGCGCGCAAAGACGCTCGGCATTTTCGGCTACGGCCGCATCGGCGCGACGGTCGCGGGCTATGGCAAGGCGTTCGGCACGAACGTGCTGGCGTGGGGGCGCGAGCAATCGCTCGAGCGGGCGCGCGCGGACGGCTACGCGACGGCGCGCAGCCAGGCGGAATTCTTCGAGAGCTGCGACGTCGTTTCGCTGCACCTGCGGCTCGTTGCGGCAACGCGCCACATCGTCACGGCCGAGGATCTCGCCCGCATGCGGCCGACCTCCATGCTGGTCAATACCAGCCGCGCGCCGCTGATCGAGCCCGGCGCGCTGGTGGCGGCGCTGCGCGCGGGCCGGCCCGGCTGCGCGGCGGTCGACGTGTTCGAGGACGAGCCGGTGCGCGATCCCGAATTGCCGCTGCTGCGGTTCGAGCAGGTCGTGGCGACGCCGCACATCGGCTACGTGACACGCGAGGAATACGAGACCCAGTTCAGCGACATTTTCGACCAGATCCTCGCCTTTGCGGCCGGGCGGCCGATCAACGTCGTTAATCCGCAGGTGCTGGCGGCGACGAGCGCGCGCGGGTGAACGCGACATGTTTCACGCCATGAAACGCCCGGGGGGCGCGCGGCGCGGGCAACAGCTGTCAGTCAGAGGGCGTCGTGATCACGATAGCGATGGCGGCGGCGGAGGCGAGCAGTTTCATCATTTTGGCCTCTAGCTTACTTTGTGCACCTTGAGTTTGGCGGCGCGGCGCAGCGCGTCATTGATGCGCGTCTGCCAGCCCGGCCCGGTCGCGCGGAAATATGCCAGCACATCAGGATCGATCCGCAGCTTGATCGCTTCCTTCGGATATTCGGACAGCGGCCGTCCGCGGCGGATCAGCTGATCGCCGCGGTACACATCGGCGCGCTCGAAATAGTCCGCGGTCAGCTCCGGCGCATCGTCAGGCATCCATGTGCCCCTGACCACGCCGCCCTTGGCGCGCTCATCCCCTCTCTTGTTGCGGTGCTTGTGCACTAGCGCCTTAAGGTCACGCATCAGTCGTCGCGATTGATCAGAATCCAATGCGTGCTCACGCCGCAATCGCAACTCAAGATCACGATCCAATTTGCGCGTGCCAGCGCTTTTCTTCTTTGGCATGGCAGTACCTCATTGAGATGATGTGCCGCGCGTCATCCCGCGGCGTCCACACGATCACCACCATCCGCCTACGCAGGTATCCCGCCGAGATGAAGCGGGGCTCGCCGTAGTCGCGCCGGTCGTCCGGGGCAACCGTATGGAGGCCGGCAAAGACCTCGACGGCATCGGCAAAGTCGAGCCCGCGGTGTTCAAACGTGGCGTCACGCTTCGCCGGATCGAAGGTGATCCTCACGACTTTTTAATGTACCCCCAGAAATGTAAGAGGGCAATATGGGGGTACAGAAAAGATCACCCCCCTTGCGCCAACGCGCGCGCGGGTGAACGCGACGTGTTTTGCGCCATGAAACGCCCGGGGGCGCGCGCCGCGGGCGACGGGCGAGCATGGATCAGCTTCAGGAGTTTGAGAGCTAGGCCTTACCTCCAGGTCATAAGGCTTTGATTGTAGCCGGAGCTCCCGGCGCCCGTGAGCGCAGGGTTGTATGGGTTGAAGGGCGCAGCGCTGCGCGGAGCGACGGCCTGAGCCTGTGGCGCGCTGCGAGGGACTCTCTGTTTCTTCGCCGCAGCCGATGCCGTAACGGCCGTGCTCAGAATAATGACGGCGGCAAGCGCAAGTGTTGTCCGCAATGACATGTCCACGTCCTGGTTCGCTTGCAACATTTCCTATCCAAACACCGGCCGCCGGCAAGCATTCCATCACGCCGCACCGAGCCGCCGGATGCACGTGTTGCCTGTCGCGATCGAAAAAATCGGCACGCGACCCGCGGCGCGCACGTAGGCCGACCATCAGTTGAGCCGGGTTGAGCCGTTTCGCTAACGGTGTCATGCTGGGCAAGCCAAAGCTGAGGGAGGGTTCGATGGCAAACGGTGAGCGGCAAATGCCCGAGCATGTGAAGGCGGCCTACAAGGGTTCGGTGGCCAACATCCTTTTTCTGAGAAGGCAGCAGTGGCTGGCGACCAACTATGTCCTACTTCTATATGTGGCCGTTTTCGTAATCTCGGCGCACTACTTCAGCCGGACTGACGTTGCACGAAATTGGCTTGGGGGCATTACAATTGCTGCGTTTGTTATCCACTGGTGGATGTTGCACTCATTTCAACGCTCGATCGAGACGTTTAGAAATCGCTTGGTTTGGGTTTACAGAACTTATTTCAGCGAAGAGGAGCGCGCGGGATTGGATCTGCGGCTGGAACCAAGGTCATATTGGTATCAACCCGAGGCTTACGTTGGGCTCATAGCCGTTTCATTGGTCGGAGCCGTGTTGACCGCGGTGTATTTGTGGTCAGTCCGCTAGCTCTTCATATTCGTCGTTTCGGCAAGGCCACCGGGACGTATTCTTTCTTTCGAGTCTGATTACGCCAACCCGGTTAGTCGCAAGCTGAGCAGCCGCAGTCGCTCGCGCGCCGTGTCGTCATAGGCCTGCGGGTTCGGCTGCGATGGCCGCAGGCCGTTGTAGAACTGGCCGGAACGTCCATCGAGCTCGTCTGCCACCGCGAGGTTCAGGATCGCCTCCGCTCCCTCCTCGACGGTGCTGATAGGCGTCACGCCGCTCTGCCGCACCATGGTCGTCGCCATATAGGTCGCGGGATGCAGGCAGTTCGCCGTCACTGTCTCGGGCTCGAGCTCGCCTGCGAGATCGAACGTAAACATGATCTGGGCGAGCTTGCTTTGAGCATATGCGCGCGAGCCGCTGTAACTGCGCGTCAGCATGACATCATCGAAGTCGACCGGGTGTTGGCCGAGCGAAGAGACGTTCACGATGCGCGCCGGCTTGCCGAGCATCAAAAGGGGCAGCAGAGCCCTGGTGAGTAGGAATCCGGCGAGGTAGTTGACGGCAAAGCGCAGCTCGTGGCCGTCCTGGCTGGTCTCCCGTTTACCGGCAGCGCCGCCCGAGCCGATGCCGGCATTGTTGATGAGAATGTCTAACCGGTCACATTCCTGGCGCACGGTGTCGGCAAGGCGACGCACCTCTGCGAGCGAGGAAAAATCCGCGGGTAAGAAGGCTGCCGAGCCGCGGTGCGCGGCTCGAATTTCCTTGAGCAATTGCTCGCCTCGCGTGCGATCGCGCCCATGGATCAGGACGCGCGCGCCCTGATCGGCCAGTCGACGCGCTACGAGCCGACCCACGCCGTCCGTCGACCCAGTGACCAGCACGGTTTTGTTTTCAATATTCATGCTACCAAATACCGCCAAAATCTGGTTCATGTCCCTAGGGGGCTGAGATTAGCGGACCTTACGACTTGAAACGGTTTGCGGCCCGGTCATATGTCGCTGCGCAAAGACATCCACATGTGGCTTCGGCCGTGAATCCCGAGATCATCCAGCACTATCATGCTCACGTTTATTACGACCCGGCATCGAGCCGCGACCGTGCTGCGCGGCTACGAGAACGGGTGGCAGCGATTTTCCCGGATGTGACGCTTGGGCGATGGCACGACACGCCAGTCGGGCCGCATACGCAATCGATGTATCAGCTTGCTTTCCCGCCCCTATTGCTGGCTTCATTTTTGCCGTGGCTGATGCTCAATCGCGACAGTCTGAGCATCTTGCTCCACCCAGGCACCGGCGACGCCTACGCCGATCACATCGATCACGCCGTCTGGTTGGGCAGCGTGCTGCCGCTGCGGGTGGACGTTCTGCGAAAGTCGCGCAAGACGCCGTCACAGTCCTGAAAGATTTGCGCTGTCTTACGAAATGAAAGGAGCTACTCGCGCGCGCCGACGAGTGATCGAAGAGCGACGCCTACGCTCTACCTTCGGTTTACCTTCCGACGCGTCTGGCACAATGGAAGGCGCCACACTGGCTCGCTCGCGCTGCAACAGCCATTCGCGAGTTTCCTGCCGGCGCTTCTGCGCCTCCCGATGCGCTGTGTATTCGGGGTCGCAGGGCAGAACGAGTGAGGACTTTTGACGCATATTATCCACTCCCTCGCATGGCGATCACCTGCCGCGTTCGTTCCAATAGGTATGGATGGCGACGCGCCAAACGCGATGGGATCACCGGAACTTGAAGATCATGACGCGTTTGTAATCGAGAGCGTCTGCCGGGCTCCGCGAGCCGTAACGCTCGATATGCCAGCGGCGACAGCGGTCACAGCGGAAAATGGTATGGCTGCCCAGGTCGATGATACCCATAAATGCGCCTCACCGTGGTTCGACGCTCCCGCCACGCCTTTTTCGTAATCATTCTGGTTCTGGCTCTGGCTCTGGCTCTGATGTGACCTGTGCCGTCCCGTCCCGCTTGTTCAGCGAGGAAAACTTTTCTCCGAACTGTTCCAGCAATTCTCGCCTTTTTCTTTGGGCCTCCCATCGCTGATGACGCGCGAGCATGGCCGCCCGGCGCTCGGCTTCTTGTCGCCGCTCTTCTTCTTCTTCTTTTCTTTCTTCATCGTTGAGCAACGAAGCCCGGGCTACGAATTCAATCTTCCATTTGAAAGACCGGGAGTTGGTAGCGACGCTGGGCCTCGTAGATGATCGAGGTCTCGATGCGGGTGACCCCCGGCCGGCTCGTGAACTGGTCGAGGGCGAGGTCCTTCAAATGCTGCGTATCCCGCACGACCACGTGCACCACGACGTCGTAACGGCCGGTCACGAGGAAAGCGACGCGGACCTCCGGCACCCCGGCGATATCATCCATGAACTGATCGACCGTGCCGCGGTGGTGCTTGGACAATTCGATCATGAACAGTGCCTCGAGCCCCACGCCGAGCGCCTTCGGATCGACCTCGGCATGCGTTCCTCGCAGCACCGCGGAGTCCCGCATTCGCTTGATCCGCTCGTGCGTCGAGGATGGTGCGAGGCCGACCTCCGCCGCGATCTCTTTGACCGAGAGCCGAGCATTGTTCTGCAGCAAGCCCAGAATGGCGACATCCATTCGGTCTAGTCCGGCTTTGGCCTCTGAATTTCGAACAATATTCGTTCGACCACCTGACATGCCGTCGATAATAGTGATTTTCATGGAAAGTACCAGATGAGCTTCGGATTTATATCCAGGAGAGAAAGCCGCAACGATGAGTGATATCGACAACGACAAGCTTGGAGCATTGGTTGGAAAGATGTTGGGGGATTTGGGCGGCGCGTTCAGCGTGCCGACAGTCCGTATCGGCTTCCGGTTAGGCCTCTTTGATGCCCTTCATCGCCACGGCGCCGCCCGCATTTCTGAACTCGCGGAGCGGACCGGATTGGCGGAGCGCTACGTGCGCGAGTGGGCATTCGCGCAGGCCGCCAACGGCTACATCGCTTTCGATGCGGAGCAAGAGCGATTCAGCCTGACGCCAGAGCAGGCGATGGTCTTCGCGAACAAGGATAGCCCCGTGTATCTGGAGGGAGCCTTCGAACTCGCGTCGGCGATGGTTGAGGGCCAGAGCAAAGTTGAGTCGGCTTTCCAGACCGGGCATGGCGTTGCTTGGGGGCAGAGTTCCGGTTGCCTATTCTGCGCCGTCGGCTCGTTCTTCCGGCCGGGCTACGTCAACAGCATCGTCCAGTCTTGGCTACCCTCATTGGACGGTGTCCTGCCAAAGCTGAAGAGCGGTGCCAAGGTGGCCGACGTGGGTTGCGGCGTAGGGTTTTCGACGCTTCTGATGGCGAAAGCCTTCCCTTTAAGTTCGTTCGTCGGTTACGATTTTCACGCGCCCTCGATCGAGCAGGCCAACTCGCATGCGAAGGCACATGGTCTCGCGGATCGCGTACGTTTCGTGACGGCCCCTGCCAAGGACATCACCGACCGCGACTTCGATCTCGTCACCATGTTCGACTGTCTGCACGACATGGGCGATCCGCGCGGCTGCGCAAAGCATGTACGCAAGCTGCTGAAGCCGGGCGGCTCTTGGATGATCGTCGAGCCTATTGCGGCCGACCATCCAGCGGCCAATTTCGGCAATCCCGTCAGCCGACTCTACTACAATGCTTCGACCATGATCTGCGTGCCTACCTCGCTCGCCCAGGAGGTCGGCGAGGCTCTCGGCGCCCAGGCGGGAGAGGCAAGGTTGGCCGAGGTGCTCAAAGAGGGTGGCTTCCGCCAAGTGCGCCGCGCCGCGCAAGGGCCCTTCAACATGGTGCTCGAAGCTCGGCCGTGAGAACCCGGCTTCGGATGCGAGCGGTTGTTTGTCCAGAGGGCACCCGCTCGTTCCGATCACCGCACCGGCGGACCACACCCTCGGCCCATGGCGGCCAGGCCCGGCTGCCTAAGCAGATTACATCCGTCCGCGATAGTCATCTCATTCATCGCTCACCAGACGGAGCGGCGTGTCATGGGAAAGCGCAACATAGCATTTTACTATGAGAAGCTGTCCCCGGAGGACCAACACACATTCAATCGATGGCTCAAAGCAAATGCCATCGAGGGGGCGATATTCGCGATCGCACTTATCGCAATGGCATTGGCGGGATCGAGGTCTGTGGGGCCACGTGATGCGGAGGTCGCGAGCCAGCACGAAAGCTTCGGGTGTTGCCGTGTCGGAACAGCGCCGGAGGCACCCCGGCGTAGTGACCACCCAGAACCCCAAGATGCGACAAAACTGTTCTGATTAATTTGATGACCAGCGCGTGAAGAGCCTCGTGCGGCCCGTTGCGCCAAAGCGTTCAGTGTGCATCACAGCAGAATTGGCGGGCCGACGGCAGAGAGGGGTCAATCGCGTCATGGGCCGATTGGAGCCCGCGCCCGCGTATGTCCGCAATGCCCCTAAGAGCGACCATCGGATATTCCCCGCCGCCAGCTCTTGGCGAGCGCGGCCATCGCGGCGGCGGGGGTCTCCGCGTAGCCGTGTGTCGGCGTGCGGTCCTCGTGGTGCCCGAAGGCGAGCGTCCACGTCCACGGCGTTCCCACCGGCGCGGCTGCTGCCTTCATGATGAGTCTCTTATAAAGGTCCTTTATCGTTTCCTTCAAAATCAATGATGTTCTAAGTGTGAATTAGCTCACACATCCCCGCAAAAAACATACCGCAGAACTGATCAGGTCACGAGCGACCCATCGTCTGTCGAGAGGGAGCGCTTGATATGATTGATATGATCACGGCAGCGCTTGATGTAGGAATAATGACCGGCATCGTCATGTTCGTCGCTTTCGGTCTTATGCTACGCCAATGACGATCATAGTCGTCATCGTTCCACTCGCCGGAAGGGCGGGAGGCTGACGCGCGTTTGAGGATCAGTGATGACATCACCGACCACCGGCCACAATGCTACCCTTGCGGTCTGCGACCTCTTGCGTGATGCGGTCGCGATCTCGGCGCAGCACAACGACCGTGACGGTGTTTTGAGATACTGACCTTTCGGAATACCCTAGCGAGTACACCCATCCTGCGAATTGCTGCGCAGTCTTGCTGCCCGGAAAGCTCAGCACCAGCCTCACACCTTCGGTCGAATCGACAAAGTCGGGCTTGGCCACTCTCACATCGCTCTGACTGGGCGCGCGCGCTAGTGCCTTTCGACAGGCCGCTTCAATGCGCGAGCGCTCGCGCTCGCAGAGCGCAATATTTGCGTCGCGGTCCGCTGCGGAACATGCCTGCACACCGCCGAAGACCTCAACCAGGAGGGCATCATTAAAATGAAAGCGCACGCCATCGGCCCAAGCTTCGCATTGGGACCACTGATTGTAGATAAACGGCCCTAACATCTCAGTCCTTCATCACCGCGAGCGCCGCCGCCCGGCGTCCGTGATCCGCAGGCGCGCGACCTCTATCGGCTTCGGCCTGCAAGTACGCGCTCGGTGCTCACGCTCGCGAGCCCGGCGAGAACTATCTTTGCCAGCATGTCGACGGTGAAGCCGTGCGCCCGCAGGAGCGCCTCAGTGCAGCCGTCGCGGCAGGAGGCAAGCAGTTCGAGCGCCCGCCGGCGGTCGCGGTTCCTTATTAGCCCGCTGTTAGCCTGTGACGAGGTCAAGAGAGCTGCCTATCAGATAAGCTATTGAAAATGTTGGAGCGGGTGAAGGGAATCGAACCCTCGTCATCAGCTTGGAAGGCTGTTGCTCTACCATTGAGCTACACCCGCACCGGGGGCAGTGCTCAGCCATCGGTCATCAGCGGCCCAGGTTTTCTGATGACTGACCTCTGATGGCTTAATTCTTGGCTGGTGGGGGAGGTAGGACTCGAACCTACGAAGGCTAAGCCAGCGGATTTACAGTCCGCCCCCTTTGCCGCTCGGGACACTCCCCCAAACCTCGCATCCGCGCGGATGCGTGGGTCGAGCCGGGTTATGGGGAGCGGGTCGGGCGGTGTCAACCGCGCCACATCGGCCTGCGCCAGCGCCAAAAACGCCGCCGATGTCTTGATCTTGACGCCGCCGCACGGGACGCTCGCGGCTTAAAGGATATGCCATGCGCCCACGCGGTCCACATCCGCCCGCCACGCAGCAGCCCCATCGCAGCGGCTGGAAACGCAAGGCCGCGGGCCGTCCGCCATTCAGGGGCGCGACGCGCGCGTCCGGCGACGGCGCGGTGATCCTCTACGGCTGGCACACCGTGAAAGCGGCGCTGGAAAATCCGGCGCGGCGCATCCGGCGCCTCTACGCCACCGCGAATGCGGCGCGGCGGCTCGCCGAGGACAGCGTGGCGCTCGCGATCGAGCCCGAGCTCGTGCGCCCCGACGCGATCGCGCAGCGGCTCGGCCCCGACGCCGTGCACAACGGGCTGTTGGCCGAAGCCGACCCCCTGCCCTCCCCCGAGCTCGAAGAAATCGAACCCGCGGGCATCGTGCTCGTGCTCGATCAGATCACCGACCCCCACAATGTGGGCGCGATCCTGCGCACCGCGGCGGGGTTTGCGGTCGACGCGGTCATCACCACCGCCCGCCACAGCCCGGAAGCCACCGGCGTGCTGGCCAAGTCCGCCTCCGGCGCGCTCGAATACGTGCCGATCGTCACGGTGCAAAATCTCGCCCGCGCGCTGGCGACGCTGCGCGAGCGCGGATACTTCCTCGTCGGCCTCGACAGCAGCGGGGACGCCGACCTCGGCGATGCTGCGCTGCGGGCGCCGCTCGCGCTCGTGCTGGGGGCGGAGGGCAAGGGACTGCGGCAATTGACGCGCGCGACCTGCGACCAGGTGGCGCGGCTCGATCTCCCGGGCCGCATCAAGAGCCTCAACGTCTCCAACGCCGCGGCGTTGGCGCTCTACGTCGCGACCAAACGGGCAAGTTGACGCAGGCGGGCCGAACCGCCGGATACTCCGATTTTTCGAAGGGCAAAACGCCGTGCCTAGGCCAAAAGTCTAATTAGGCCGCGCCCCCCGCAATGATACCTTTTTTCATCGTTTCCGCGCCGACACGCGGAGGGCGGGGGTCGGGAGACGGGCCGTTGCAATACGGTCGACTTCAGTTCGAGAACAGTTGCGACGGGTGAGGACGCGTTCGCTGCGGGGCGGTCCAGTACATTCGCCTGCCACGAAGCGATGAAGAACGAAGCGATAAAGCCAGGCAATAGGGAGAAGATAGATGGCTATGGCTGCTGTAGGCCCTGTTGAGGTCCCAAGGGATTTCCGGCGCGTGATCATCGCGGCGGCGGTGGGAAACGTCATCGAATGGTATGACTTCTACATTTTCGGGAGCTTGGCCGCGGTCTTGTCGGTCAAGTTCTTCGAGCAGAGCCATCCGGTCGCGGCGCTGCTGAGCACGATCGCGCTGTTCACAGCGGGGTTCCTGATCCGCCCGTTGGGAGCATTCCTGTTCGGATGGATGGGCGACCGGATCGGCCGCAAGTACACGTTCCTCGTTACGCTGACCGGAATGGGTATTGGCACGGGGTGCATTGGGTTGATCCCGACCTACGAGCAGATCGGTCTCTCCGCCGCGTTCATCCTGTTCGGGCTGCGGATGATTCAAGGCCTCTGCCTGGGCGGCGAATATGGCGGCGCCATCACCTATGTCGCCGAGCACGTCTCCGACGAACGCCGTGGTTACTACACCGGCTGGCTGCAGACCTCTCCGACGCTGGGCATTGTGGTGTCGCTTGCCGTGATCATCGCCACGCGCACGTATTTCGGCACTGAAGTGTTTAACGCGTGGGCGTGGCGCGTGCCGTTCCTGGTGTCCTTCCTCTTGGTGGCCATCGCCATCTACATCCGCCTGCAGCTGGGTGAGACGCCGATCTTCCAGGAGATCAAGGCCAAAGGGCTGATGACCAAGAACCCATGGAAGGAGGCGTTCCTCAGCGCGAACATCAAGTTCGTCTTGATCGCGTGCATCGTGGTGATCGGCGAGGGCGTCGTCTGGTACAGCGGCCAGTTCTGGGCGTTGTACTTCCTGCAGCAGGTCTCCAAGGTGGACCCGCTGACCACGGCCTACATCGTGATGGCCGGGCTGCTCATCGGAACGCCGACGCTGATTTTCTGGGGCTGGGCGTCCGACTTGATCGGGCGCAAGCCGGTGATCTTGGGCGGCTTCCTGCTGGCGGCGGTCACCTACTACCCGCTGTATTCGTGGCTGGGGTCGGTCACCCAGCCCGGCAACATCAACTATCCGATCGCGATCATCATCATCGCCATCCTCGTCAACTATGTCGGCATGGTCTATGGGCCGATCGGCGCGTTCCTGGCGGAATACTTCCCCGCCCGGATCCGCTACACGTCGGTGTCGGTTCCCTACCATATCGGCAACGGCTGGGGCGGCGGCTTGGTGCCGTTCATCACCTCGGCGGCGTTCGCGGCGACGGGCAGCCTCGGCTACGCCTTGCTCTATCCGATCTTGGTTCCGCTGGTGTGCTTCGTGCTCGGCCTCTTCCTGATGCCGGAGACGCGCCACATGAGCATCTGGAAGCCCGTGCAGGAGGCTAAACCCGCGACCGCCTAACGCGTCGTCCCAAACGCCGTCGAGAAAATCGAAGCCCCGGCGAATACGCAGCCGGGGCTTCTTTCATGTCGCGTATCGCAGGGGGGCTGGGAGGGACGCGACACTGAAAGACATGTATGGAAGGAATCCCGCCGCACAAGCGGGCAGGCGCAAACCGGTGCATTCGCCATTCGACGCCCCTGTCGGCCGCCGCCCGAGCAGGGTATGAATGCGCAGGTTCCGGCATACCGCCGGCACGCGCACCGGCGCAGCTCACAAAGGGCGCAGCTCACAAAGGGCGATGGCTATGGTTCAAACCGTTCGCGAGAAGGCCCTCATACGTCAAGCTCGGGAAAATGGCCGGCCGAGCGAGGACGACGTCGCGCAAGAGCGGCTCGGCTGGCGCGGTCAAAAGGGCCGCCCGCGCCCCGCGATGATGACGGAAGAGAGCAAAAAGGAGACTTCGCCCGACCTCGATCCCGGCCACACATCTTGATCTCGGCCGGGCCAGGCGCCATCGGCCGCGGTATCCGGCTCCGGACGGTGACGGAGCCGACTCGGTCAGGGCTGCGGCTTCCGAAAGAAAAACCCCGCCGAGGGCGGGGCTCAAGTTCTGGGACGAACGAACTCAGAGGGTCGTAGAGTTCGTTCCGCCAGCACCAATGCGCAACCTCGGGCGGGGTTCCGCGCTTTCCATAAAAATTTTTTGGCGGCAGCCCTCCCCGGTCGCCACCGCCGCGCCGGCCCGCGGTAGGTCTCCAGACCCTCGCTTCCGCTCGTCCCCGCGAAAGCGGGGACCCAGCGGCCGTGGATTCCCGTTTTCCCGGGAAGGAGTGGAGTTTGCTGCGCGTCGGACCATCTTACTTGAAGGTCAGACACTTCCTGGGATACCTCGGACGTAGCTCCAGTTGCGCCGTTCTGCTATTTCGTGGGATGGCCGCGAGTTGAGGTTAAGCTTCAGCTCCGGTCCCGTAAGTCATTGACCTGCCGGGTTAGCTCAGTGGTAGAGCAGCGGTTTTGTAAACCGTTGGTCGGGAGTTCAAATCTCTCACCCGGCACCACTCTTTCGGCCGCGCGCAGCAACATGTACGTACGCGGCGTCGCCCGGATCGAGATGATGGCGTCGCGATCCGCTGCGACGCGGAAAAGAAAAAACCCCGCCGGAGCGGGGTTAGACTCGGGTGATCGGCGTATCCCGGACTGCCTTCGGGCTGATGGTGAGGCGTCCGGTTCGCCTTAATCATCATCCTTCCACGTCGCCGGCCGTTGGGCTGTGATCGCCGTCACATTTTTGCGCATTTCCGGGCGGCGGGCTGATGGTATCTGGCCTCGCGCTCAGCCTCTGGAAAGCGTGGCAGCGAAGGGGCGACCCATGTTGTCGGACGACGAGCGCCGGTTCTTGGTGCAGCAACGCATCGCGCACCTCGCCACCGCCGATCGGCGCGCGGTTCCCCACGTCGTGCCGGTCTGCTTCGCGGTCCTCGAGCCCACGCTCTACATCACCATCGACGAAAAGCCGAAACGACGTCCTCCCGTGGCGCTCAAGCGTCTGCGGAACATTGCCGAGAATCCCGCGGTCGCCGTCATCGTCGACCGCTACGACGAGGATTGGGCGCGGCTCGGCTGGGTGATGCTCCGCGGGCACGCCGAAATTCTCCTTGAAGGAAGAGAACACCGGGACGCGCAGGCGCTGCTGCGCTCCCGTTACCCGCAGCTCGGCGCGATGGAGATTGCAAAATACCCCGTCATTGCCGTGCGCATCGAACGCACGACGAGCTGGGGCAACTTGTCAGTGGACGGGGCGAGCTAGCCACATTCGCGTGAATTGGAGTCAGCGCAAGCGGCAAGGCTCGGTCTGTTCCCCTCCCCCGCCGGTAGTGGGTCAGCTTGATTGTGGCGGGGGATTTGCCAGGGCTTGATGCTGGCGTGCCAAGCCGCGCCATTGCCGCGCAAGTTCTGCAAAGTTGGCGCGTGTTTCATATTCAATAGCCTGCGTGGCCATGCGCTCACAATGCTCCGCTCTCTGAAGGTAATCCTGAATTTTCGTGCTCATGCCGCGCGGCTCATGCGGGGGCGTTTGCGGGGGCAGGCATCACCAGACCAGCAAAGCAATGCCCGAGCCGATCGCGATCAGAGAGACCAGCATCCAGAGGGCATAGGAGAATAAACCGTCCATGCTGGCACTATGCGCCGAATCCTCTGAAATCGCGACCCCCGGTCAAGGGCCGCCACAATCAAACTGACCCACTACCCCCTGCGGAGGAGGGACAGGGAGGGGGCATGCAACATGTGCGCAAGCTCACCCCTCCCCAACCCTCCCCCCGCACCGCGTGCGCGCCACAAACGAACATGCTCCAGCGTCCTTGCCGCGAACTGATTTCAATACGGACGCCCTCGCTCCATCGCCTCTCCGGCGCCCTTGGAACACGGATGCGTGCTATACGTTTCGCCTCGGCTTGGGATTGCATCGAGCGCCGCGGCGGCGCGAGCATGACGCGCTGAATGGGTGGGGAATGCTGGTTGGCGCCTTCTATTTTCCGACCGATTACGGCATCGCCATCGACGAATTGGCGCGCGCGCTCGAGGAGCGCGGCTTCGACTCGCTGTTCGTGTGTGAGCACACCCATATCCCGGTGAGCCGGCGCTCGCCCTATCCCAGCGGCGGCGAGCTGCCCAAGCGCTACTTGCACACCCACGATCCGTTCGTCGCGCTGTCGTTTGCCGCGGGGGCGACGCGCACGCTCAAGCTCGGCACCGGCATCGCCCTCATTCCGCAGCGCGACCCGATCATCACCGCCAAGGCGGTGACGAGCCTCGACCAGCTCTCGGGCGGGCGTTTCATTTTCGCGATCGGCGGCGGCTGGAACGCCGAGGAGATGGAAAACCACGGCGCCCGCTACGAGACGCGTTTCCAGTTGCTGCGCGAGCGCGTGCTGGCGATGAAGGTGCTGTGGACGCAGGAAGAGGCGGAGTTTCACGGCCGCTTCGTCAATTTCGATCGGGTCTGGCTCTATCCCAAGCCGAAGCAGAAGCCGCATCCGCCCATCCTGCTCGGCGGGGAGAGCGACTACACCGTGCGCCGGGTGGTCGAGTTCTGCGACGGCTGGTTTCCGCGCCCGCGCGCCGGATGGGAGCCCAAGAGCGCGGTGGCACGGCTGCGCGAGGCCGCCGTCGCGGCCGGACGCGATCCCGCCACGCTCTCGATCACGGTGTTCAACGCGCCGGCCGATCGCGCCGCGCTCGCGCCCTATCGCGAGGCAGGCATCGCGCGGGTGCTGCTCGAAGTGCCCGATTTGAGCCGCGACGAAATCCTGCGCCGGCTCGACAAGAACGCGCCGCTGGTGGCGGAGAATCGCTGATCGCGTGGGAATGCGGGCAGGACTACCCGACTTCTAAAATTTCACTCGAAGTCTCGGGCGAGCCGCCACAACGCCGGCCCGCCGATGGCTTGGTGCTTTCGCAGCGCCGGGATGCGTGTCACCAGGCGCTGAACCAGTGGGCGATGTCGTAGGACAGCGCGCCGAGCACGCAGACCGCGAGCCCGCTCCACAGAATGCCCATCAGCAGCAGGCTGTTCGCCCGCTCGATGACTTTCTTGTCGACAAGATGGGCCATGATAGCCTCCATCTATGACCGCCCTCCTGATTAGAAAGTAGGAGCGGCGCGGGCCTGCGACTGTGATGTACGTCACAAAAGTGCGCTTTTTGGAAACGCGGGTTTTCCTCCGTCCAGTCGTAGATGTGCGCACGATTCCCCACTTTCTTGTGACTACATATCAACTACACTATTGACTACGTATCGCGCCTATGCTAGATGGATTCGCAGCCTCGCTCATCGAGGGGCGTCTCCGGAGACGATCCTGAAGGCGGAGCGAGGCGTGGCGTCCCGCGGCGGCGGCTCGTAACCGCTCGCCTCGGGAGGCAGGGACCCCGCCCTCCAGGCACTACGACCTGGGTGCGAGGAGCTCGCTGCACGGATCTGAAGGCAACTGCCCTCCGTTGTAGGACGGCGGGCGCCCAAGGAGACGGAAGCGCGGCCCCGGGAGCCTAAAACCGCCACGGTGGAGCGCCGAGAGGCGAGCGTCCCGCGTCATAAGCGCGTTCACGCGCGTCTTGACGCGCTATGGGACGCAAGGCGCCTCGCAAGCGCCTGGCACGCCGCGTCATAAGCGCGTTCACGCGCGTCTTTGACGCAAGATGGCGTGCCGCACGGGTGTTCCGCCGAGCACCCAAACGTCTCTCGGCGCTCCGCCCACCCCTCGATTCGGGTGAGCGAAGCAAAGTCACAAAACCCCGGGCGCGGAAAACGCGCCGCGGGAACGAGATGGGCTGTTTGAAAAGTGAATAAGGCTCCAAACGCGTCCGAGGCTTGTGTGTCCCGGATGCGGTGCGGCGCGTAACGAAGTGGAGCGATGCACCGCTGATCCGGGACCGCCACAGACTGGAACGGTCCACGCAAGTCGGGTTTACCCGACTTGCGCGCATATGGGCGCCGATCTCGGGTAAACCCGAGATCGGTGTCTGCAGCGCACCACGATAGCCCGCGAAGACGGGCGTAAACGCCCTTGAGGTGCTGCGCTGCGCCCGGGACACGAGAGCGCCGCTACCCAGCTTCGTGCCGCGACCGCTGGGCGAGCGAAGCACCAACCTGCGGCTGTGGGAATTTGACGCCCGCTGCGATCTGTTGTTTTGGGGTTGTTCTTTACAATGAAAACTGCAACCCCAACGTGTCGAGCCGTCAGCGCGTCGCTACTGCTTGGGAATGCCGGCGCGTTCGATCACCGCCGCCCACTTGCCGATGTCGCCGGCGAGACGGGCTTTCAACTCCTCGGGCGTGCTGGCCTTGGCTTCGATCCCAAGCTCGGCGTAGCGCTGCTTCACCTCCGGCGTCGCCACGATTTCGTGAATCGCCTTGTTCAAGAGCGCGATGATATCCGCCGGCGTGCCGTGCGGAGCGAACACGCCGTTCCACGAAACCACCTCGTAGCCGGGAACGCCCGCCTCCGCGACGGTCGGCACGTCGGTAAAGAACGGCGAGCGCTCCTTGCCGGTGGTGGCAACGGCGTGGATCTTCTTGTCGACGAGGGTTGCTTTCATCGGGGCATAGAAATCGACCATCAGCTGCACGTCGTTGCGCATGAGGGCGACGATGACGTCGGGGGTGCCGCGGTAAGGGATGATCTGGAAGTTGAGGCCGGCCGAGGCTTTGAACAGCTCGCCCGCCAGATTCTGGGTGCCGCCGACATTGATGGTGCCGACGTTGAGCGTGCCCGGACGCGCGCGGGCGCCTTTGATGAAGTCGTCGAACGTCTTGAGGTCGGAGTCCACGTTGGTGGCGAACACCAGATCGAAGGCGCCGATGGTGGAGATGGTCGCGAATTCCTTCACCGGATCGAACGGCAGCGCTTTGTAGATCGCGGCGCTGATCGAGGTGCCGTTGGTGACGAGGCCGATGGTGTAGCCGTCGGGTGCTTGCGAGAGCACCCCGCGCGCCGCCGCGATGCCGCCCGGTCCGGGTTGATTTTCCACCACGAAGCGCTGCCCGAGCTTGTCGCCGAGCTTCTCGGCCGCGAGACGGGCGGTGATGTCGGCGACGCCGGCCGCAGCGAACGGCAGGATGAAGCGGACGGGACGGCTGGGATAATTCTGCTGCGCGCGCACGCGTATCGGAAACATCCCGGCGGCTGCAGCCGAGGCCGCGAGCGCCAGCTGCCGTCGCGTGATGCGGTTGTCGGTCATTTCGCCTTCCCTTTTTCGCCTTGCGTTTTCGTTACGCCGTCGGAGCGCGCGTGCCCGAGGTGCCGTCGCGGTGAAGCATGCCGGTGCGCTGCATGCAACACCTGGGCCGATATGCCGTCCGTATTTGCCGACAACTGCGACGAAAGTTCACACCTTCTCCTCGATCACGCTGGCGCGCACGTCGTCCTCGATCAGCCGCCAGATGTGATCCACATAGCGCACGAATTCGGCCGTGCGCTTGATCGCGAGCGAGCGCGGACGCGGCAGCTCGATCGCGACGCTCTCGCGCAGCCGGCCCGGCCGGCGCGCGAACACGAGCACGCGGTCGGCGAGGAACACCGCTTCGTCGATCTGGTGGGTGACGAACAAGACGGTCTTGCGGCCATCCTCCCAGATACGCATCAGCTCGGTCTGCATGATCTCGCGGGTCTGCGCGTCGAGGGAGGAGAACGGCTCGTCCATCAGGAGGACTTCCGGGTCGATGGCGAGCGCGCGGGCGAGGTTGACGCGCTGACGCATGCCGCCCGAGAGCTGGCGCGGATGGTAGCGCTCGAATCCCTCGAGGCCGACGAGCTTCAGGAGCTCCATCGTGCGCTGCCGCTCGGCCGGGCCGACGTGACCCGCGACCTCGCGCCCGATGATCGCGTTGGCGAACACCGTGCGCCACGGCAAAAGATTGTCGCTCTGGAACACGAAGCCGCGGTCGCCGCCTGGGCTGCGCACGGCGCGCCCGTCGAGCGTCACCTCGCCCAAGCTTGCGGGTTCAAGACCCGCGACGATGCGCAGAAACGTCGTCTTGCCGCAGCCGGAAGGGCCGACGAGCGCGATGAACTCGCCGCGCTCGACCGCAAGGTTGATGTCCTGCAGCGCCCGCAAGTCGCCGAAGGTCTTGCCGAGGTGGGAGACTTGGAGCTTGCGCGCCATCGGTTCTGGTCCTTGGGCTCTAGTCCTTGGTCCAGGGCACGAGCCGATTTTCCAGCCAGCCGAAACCCGCGGTGAGCGTGATCCCGGCGACCGCGAGCACGATCACGCCGGCAAACAGCTCCGGCATGTTGAAGGCGTCGGCCGACTGCGCGATCAACCGCCCTAGCCCCGCGCGCGAGCCGAACAGCTCCGCCACCACGACCCCGATCAGGCCGCGCCCGATCCCGAGCTTGAGCCCGGCGAGGATGAAAGGCACCGCGGACGGCAGCGACACCTTGAAGAAAATCTGCCGCGGAGACGCGCCGAACGAGCGCAGCATCTCGATCAGCCGCTCGCTGGTGGTGCGCAGGCCGGCCTCGGTGTTGATGGTCACCGGAAACAGCACCAGGAAAATGACCACCAGCACCTTCGACCAGATGCCGATCCCGAGCCAGAGAATGAACAACGGGGCGAGCGCGATGGTCGGCGTGGCGTAGAGCCCCGAGACCCACGGCTGCAATGCTCGCTTCATGGTGGCGCTTTCGGCCATGGCAAAGCCGATCATCACGCCCAACACGCTCGCGATCGCGTAGCCGAGCGCAAACTCGATCGCGCTGATCGACATGTGTCGCCACAGCTCGCCGCTTTTCGCGAGCGCCAGAATCGCGCTGAAGATCTGCGAGGGAGCGGCGAGAAAAAGCGTGTTGGCGACGAGAAAGCGGCTCACCACCTCCCACAGCAGCAATCCGCCGAGCACCGACACGACGCCCGCGAGGTAAAGGCGGGGCAACCGCATCCCCGAAGCCGGGCGCGATTGCACTTCCCCCTGCACCACTTCCGCCTGGCCGTCACTCAGTTGCGACAAACGCGCTCCAACTCAATCGCTCAGCTGGGTCACACCCGGCAGCACGAAGCGCTCGAGGTTGGTCGAGCCTTCGATGTCGCCGAGGCCTTTGAGCGCGGCGAGCAGCGCGCCCATCTTCGCCTTCGAAACCCTGCCGGCGGTTTCGAAGAACTCGTTCTTGCGGAGAAAATCGTAGGACCTCGCCACGTCCTCTTGCTTGAGCTTGCTCGCCTCGACCATGATCGCGATGGCCTCGGCGCGGTTGGCCGGATCGGAGAACCAGGCCACGCTCTTGGCGTTGACCGAGAGCACCTTTTCGAGCGTCGCCTTGTGCGCCGACGCCCAGGCGCGGCCGACCACGGTGCCGGTGAACGGCAGCTCCTTGGCATAGTCGACGGTGAGGCCGAGATTGGTGAAGCCCGCCGACTCGGCGTAGAAGTTGAATGGCGGAAGCAGGATCGCGGCGTCGACCGCGCCCGATTGCAGCGCCGAGAACCGCGCCGAGGTCGCGCCCGCGAACACGGTGTCATAGTCGCCGGCCTTGAGCCCGTTCGGATCCGCCATCCGCTCGAGATAGATGCGCGTGATGTCCTTCGGGCCGCCGATCGAGATGATCTTGCCCTTGAGATCCGGCCAACGCTTGATCGCGGGTTTGGCCAGCAGCGCATAGGGCGGCGCCTGAATCTCGATGCGTACGATGGCGATGGGTGCGCCCTTGTCGACGGCGCGGATCGGATCCGCAAGCCCGGTCGACAAGGCGAGATCGATCGAGCCGGCGGTGAGCTGTTGCACCAGCGCCGCGCTCGACTGGATGAAGACGAGGTCGAGCTTTACGTCCTCGGCCGCGAAGTATCCCTTGGTGAGGCCGATATAGATCGGCCAATGGGTCGACGAGATCGCGCCCACCAAGCCGACGGTCACCGTTTCCGCCTTCGCCGGCGTTATGGCGACAGCCGCGCCCGCGAGCAGCCCCGCAAGCGCATGTCTCAACCATCGACCCATGACCATGCTCTACCCCGTTATCGCTTGGCGATCTGCGCGCGATAGTGTCGCGCGATCTCGGCGCCGGTCGCCTTCCACACCCGCGCGTGCCCGCAGATGTAGCCGAGCGCCGCGTCGAAGGCGTCGATGCGATGGGGCACGCCGGTCAGGTAGGGATGCAGCGCGATCGCCATGACGCGGCCTGATTGGGCGCCCTCGCGATAGAGCACGTCGAACTGCCGGCAGATCATGTCGCGGAACTCGTCGGCGGTGCGGTGCAGCCGCTCGAACACCGGTTTGTCGTTGATCTCGTGGCTGTAGGGCACCGAGATGAGCCCTCCGCCGCCGTCGAGGCTCATGACGTAGGGCTGGTCGTCGTTGGTCCAGTCGCAGACGTATTCGCAGCCTTCCGCCGCCAAGAGGTCGAGGGTGTCCCAGGTCTCCTGCAGGCCCGAGCCCAGCCAGCCGACCGGCCGCGCACCGGTGGCGTCCGCGATGGTCGCGAGCGCGCGCCGAATGATCGCCTTTTCCTCACCCGGCGGCGCTTCGTTGAGGCGGCGCGTGTTGCTTTCGCAGTGACCCATCCATTCCCAGCCGCGCTTTCGACCTTCGTCGATGATCTCGGGGTGATAGGCGCAGAGGTCGCTGTTGAGCGCGACGGTGGCGCGGATGCCGTGGCGGTCGAGCGCCTGCATGAGGCGGAACACTCCCACGCGGTTGCCGTAGTCGCGCGCCGACCACGACGGGATGTCGGGCACCGGCGTGCCGGGGCCGCCGGAGCCGGCCGGCACCTTCTCCGTGAGCGAAAAGAACTCGATATTGGGAATCACCCAAAGCGCCACATGGGCGCCATCCGGCCAGGTCAGGCGCGGGCGCCGGATGATGGGTGAATAGGGAAATGGGCCGTAAGGCGCGGGCTTCATCTTCTACCTTGCGCTCCGACTCAGCTCGCTTTCCTCACCGCCAGGCCGTCGAGATGGGCCGCCACCTCGTCGACGTGCATCACGTCCACGTATTTATGATGCATGTCGAACAGGTTGACCTTGTGGGAGAGAATGCTGCGGTCGAAGCAGCACTCCTCCACCAGCACGACGTGGAAGCCCAGCGAATAGGCGTCGACCGCGGTCGCGCGGACGCAGCCCGAGGTGCTCTCGCCGCAGATGATCAGCGTCTGCACGCCGAGCTGGGTGAGATGCGCAATGAGCGGCGTGCCGAAGAAGACGCTCGCGCGCTGCTTGGTGATGACGACGTCCTGCGGCTGCGGCTTGAACTCCGGCCGGATGGCGTAATCGGCCGGATCGACCGGCGGCTTGTTGCGCTTGGTCGCGGTGACCAGGCTCGGACGGCTCTCCGTGCGCGCGTCGCCGGTCGAATAGAAGATGGGAAGGCCGGCAGCGCGCGCGGCGGCAAACAGCCGCTTGGTCGGCTCGATCGCCGCAAAGGCATATTCGCCGCAGCTGTTGGGATGGGTCTTGGCGAGCTCGGCCGGCGGCCGCGCTCCGCCGCGGTAGACCACGTCGTAGAGATCGATCGCGAGCAGCGCCGGGCTCGCGCCGATGAAGACCTTGCGGCGGTAGCAGGAATAGACCTCCAGCACGTCCGGCGTGACGATGTCCTTCCAGCAATGGTCTTCGAAATCGTCGCTCATGGTGTTGCTCCCGTCGCGCAAGCGCTGCAGGCGTGGCCCGCCGTCAACGCCGACCCGATTGAGCCTAGCGGGGCGGGGCGGCGATGTACATTTTGATCTCCGTCGCGGGAGCTCAAATCGCCGCCACAACAAGCCGGGGAGAATTCGCGTGCACACACTCACAAGGCGCGCGGCGATGGCGGCTCACGCCTTCGTCGCCGGCTCGGTCTCGGCCATGAGCCAGTCGAGATAGGCGCGGTCGACGCTCTCGATCGGGAGCACGAGGATGGCCGGCGTGGTGTAGGAATGCATCTCCTTGACCGCCGTGCCGACGCGGTCGGCGAGCGAGGTGCGGGTCTTGATGATCATCACCACCTCCTCGCCGCGCTCGACCGCCCCCTGCCACCAATAATGCGAGATCATGCTGGGGAGGATGTTGACGCACGCGCACAGGCGCTGCTCGACGAGTGCGCGCCCGGCCCGCTCCGCCTCGACAATCGAGGGATAGGTCGTATAGACGAAGACCGCGCGCTCCATGTTCCCTGCCTTGCCGGTCGCGGGCGCCGCCCGCGGCCGAGTGCGCCTCGATGTCCGAGGCGCCGAGCGTCCCACGACGAGGCCCGCGATGAGCCCCGCGACCCCGAGCTTCAAGCGGATAACCTTCGTCGCCAGCCCGATCCCGGAGGCGCGTGACGCGCTCGAACGGCTCGCCGCCCGCTACGGCAACGTGGCGGCCAAAGACGCCGACGTCATCGTCGCGCTCGGCGGCGACGGGCTCATGCTGCAGACCCTGCACCGGTTCATGAAGACGGGCAAGCCGATCTACGGCATGCACCGCGGCACCGTCGGGTTTCTCATGAACGAGTTTCACCCGGATCAGCTGCCGGAACGGCTGGCCAAATCCCAGGTCACGGTCATCCACCCGCTGCTCATGTGCGCCCACGACAATGACGGCAACGCGGTGGAGTTTCATGCCTTCAACGAGGTTTTCCTTTATCGCCAGACCTACCAGGCGGCACGCTTGCGCATCCTGATCGATGGCGAGGAACGGCTGAGCGAACTGGTCGCCGACGGGGTGCTGGTGGCGACGCCTGCCGGATCGACCGCCTACAACTTCTCCGTTCAAGGTCCGATCATTCCGATCAGCGCGCCGCTGATGGCGCTGACCCCGATCAGCCCGTTCCGGCCGCGGCGCTGGCGCGGCGCGCTCCTGCCCGACAGTGCGCGCGTGCGCGTCGAGGTGCTCGAACCCGAGAAGCGTCCGGTCGCCGCCGTCGCCGACCACGACGAGGTGCGCTCAGTGTCATCGGTCGACATCCAGATGGATCACAGCATCTCCATGCAGATGCTGTTCGACCCGGGGCACAGCCTCGACGAACGCATTGTGCGCGAGCAGTTCGGGTATTGAAGATGCGGCTCCGTCGGCGCGAGATGCTCCAGCGGCGACGCGAGCGGACCGCCGGCGGTCGACACGCCGGGGCAGACGCGCAATAATCGCCGACCATCGGCGCGGACCGGCATTGGATCCGTGCTGACTGCGAGAGCGAGCCGCGATCCATGTTCTCGAAACTCAAAGCGGCATGGAGCCGCCTCGCCGGCGGCGGAGGAAGCGAGTCCGAGGGGCCGCCCGCGCCGGCGGTCGAATACAAGGGCTACCGCATCCGGCCGACTCCGTACCGGAACAACAGCCTCTACCAGACCGCCGGGATCATCGAGAAGGACACCCCGGAAGGCGTGAAAGAGCACCGCTTCATTCGCGCCGATACCCATCAAGGCAGGGACGACGCGATTGCCTTCGCGGTCTCGAAGGCCAAGCAGATCATCGACCTGCAAGGCGACCGCATCTTCGCGCAAAGCAACGGTGGCTGAGGCGATACGGCGCGCCGCAGAAGAAGCGCATCACGGTGCCGCTGCTTCAAACGGCGCTACGGGAGGGCGCGGCCAAGATCGATTTGCTCGAGCCATCCCGTCAACGGGGGATCAAACGCAGCGCGTGGCTTTGCAATGAGCCGTTGCGTCAAGCGGACGGTGGAGGAGACGATGACGAGATGCTTGAATGCGGCCACCGCATGTTTGCTGGCAGTGCTGGGAGGGTTGGTGCAGGGACCGAGCCGAGCCGATGAAATCGTCGTCTTGACGAATATGGGCGTGGTGTCCGCGGTGCGCGACCTCGCGCTCGCCTTCGAGCGCGCGAGCGGCCACAAAGTCATCATCAGCTTCGAGCTGGGCAATGCGATGATGCAGAAGATCAATTCCAACGCGCCGGCGGATGTGGTCACCCAGACCCCCGACGTGATCGATGAACTCATCAGGCAGGGCAAGGTCGTGGGCGAGCGCGTCGACTTCGCCCGCGCCGGGATCGGCGTCGCCGTGAAAGCCGGAGCGCCCAAGCCCGACATCGGCAGCGCCGATGCGTTTAAGCGCTCGATGCTCGCCGCCAAATCCATCGCCTATTCGCGTGCCGGCGCGAGCGGCGTCTATGTCGCGAAGCTGATGCAGCGGCTCGGCATCGCGGACGAGCTCAAAGACAAGATCAAGCTTGTCGACGGCGTTCCCGTTGCCGAACTGGTGGCGAAAGGCGAGATCGAGATCGGCATGCAGCAGATCAACGTCATTCTGCCCGTTGCCGGTATCGATTACGTCGGCCCGCTGCCATCGGAGCTACAGGGTTACGTCGTGTTCGCCGCCGGGATTCTGGCGGTTTCGAAGGCACCAGAAGCGGCGCGGGCGATGGCAAAGTTCATGGCCGCGCCCGAGGCCGCCCCGCTCATTCGCAAGAGCGGCATGGAGCCGGCCACACGTTGACGGCGACGCACCCACGCAACAAATGTTTGGCGCCAGAAATGTTCAGCACCAGCCGCGTGCCGCGCTCACCGGCGTGGCGAGGGGGCAATCGGCTGGACCTGCCGGGGCGATCGGCCTAGGCTTTGCGATCTTTAGGTAAGCGCGCCATCAGGCGGTCGCTTTGCGCCGCACACCTCAGGGAGGAAGGCGATGGCTCAAGACACCGAGCTGCGCCGCCACAAGCGCGGCGGCATCTATTTCGACGATTTTGTCGTCGGCCACCTCTACGAGCACCCGCTCACGCGCACGGTCACGCAGATGGACAACATGTTGTTCTCCAACATGACGTTGAACCCGCAGCCGTTGCACATCGATCGCCATTTCTGCGAGCAGGAGACCGAGTGGGGTCAGCCGCTGATGAATTCGCTGTTCACGCTGGGACTGATGATCGGCATCATGGTCAACGACCTCACCGTCGGCACCACTATCGCCAATCTCGGCATGACCGAGGTGAAATTCCCCCATCCGCTGTTCGAGGGCGATACCGTGCACGTCACCACCGAGGTCATCAGCAAGCGCGAGTCGACGTCGCGGCCGGGCGCCGGGATCGTCGAATTCCACCACCGCGCCTATAACCAGGACAACAAGCTCGTGGCCGAATGCCGGCGCCAGGTTTTCATGCGCATGCGGCCGCGGTGATGCGTTCGCTGCTCTTTGTCCCGGCCGATGATGGGAAAAAGCTCGACAAGGCGATGGCGAGCGGCGCCGACGCGGTGATCGTCGATCTCGAAGATTCCATTCCGGCGCAAGGCAAGGCCGACGCGCGAATGCGGGCAGCGGCTTTCATCAAGGATGCCGTCGAAGCCGCCCACCGCCCTCGCCTCCTGGTTCGCATCAACGGATTTGCGACCGGTCTCGCCGACGCCGATCTCGACGCCGTGGTGCCCGCGCGTCCCGACGCCATCATGCTGCCGAAGGCTGAGGGCGGCGCCGATGTCATTCGTGCCGACGCGAAGCTCTCGGCGCGTGAGGCGATCGCGGGCCTGCCCGACGGTCACATCAAAATCGTCGCCATCGCGACGGAGACCGCGACCGCGTTGTTTCTCGCCGGCACCTATGCCGGGGCGAGCGCCCGGCTCGAGGGACTGACGTGGGGAGCCGAGGACCTTTCGGCCGAACTCGGCGCGCAGGCCAACCGCGACGGCGACGGCCGCTTCCTCGATCCTTACCGGCTGGCGCGCGCGCTCTGCCTTGCCGGCGCCGCCGCGGCGCGGGTGCAAGCCATCGACACGGTCGCGGTCGACTTCCGCAATGCCGCCGCGCTGCGCCGCGAGACCGAGGAGGCGCGCCGCGACGGCTTCACCGGCAAGATGGCGATCCATCCGGCGCAGGTGCCCGTCATCAACGAGGTGTTCACGCCGTCAGCGGCGGCGATCGCCGCGGCGCGCGCCGTCGTCGCCGCATTCGACGCCAATCCCGGCAAGGGCACCGTCGGCATCGACGGGGTGATGTACGACCGCCCGCATCTCGAGCGCGCCCGGCAGGTGCTGGCGCGGGGGACGGCGGCAGGGCTGACTTTATGAGGAGTAAGGACGCAAGGCGGGCGGCGGCCGGCGCAGGCATCACTTCTTTTTCCCGTACACCGCGTCCGGATCGAACGTCCTCTCGCCGTCGCGAAATTCGAGCATCACCGCGCCGGACTTGCCTAGCGGCACCGCGCGGTAGAAGCACGAACGCCGGCCGGTGTGGCAGGCGCCGGCGCCCTCCTGCTCGACCTTGATCCATACCGCGTCCTGGTCGCAGTCGATGCGCATCTCGACGACGCGCTGGGCATGACCGGAGGATTCGCCTTTGCGCCAAAGCGTCCGACGGCTGCGGCTGAAATACCACGCTTGCCCGGTTGCGATCGTCTGGCGCAAGGCTTCCGCGTTCATGTGGGCGACCATCAATACATCGCCCGATCGCGCATCGGTCGCGACGCAGACGACGAGACCGTCGGCGTCGAATTTCGGCGCCAATGCGCGGCCCTCCTCGACCTCGTCGGTCGAACCGCGTGGGGCGAAGGGTGAGCGTTCATCGGACAAGAACAACCTCGCGCAGAAATCCAAGAGTGGCGTCGCTCGCGCGGGCGGGCGATCCAAATATCGCCCGGCATGTCAGACGCGGGCGGCGCATTATATCGAACTCTTGCGCGTGCGGGATGGCCTGCCCGCGCGGGTATGACCTTCGGCTGCGGTGCTAGCTTTGCTTGCGCCGCCGCTCAACGATCGGTCCCGCGCACCATGGTGATGAAGCGGACCTGATCGTCGGGATTGTGCTGAAAGCTGCCGGTAAACTGCGTGGTAATGGTGGACGATCCCGGCTTCTCCACCCCGCGCAGCGACATGCACATGTGCTCGGCCTCGATCATCACCGCCGCGCCGCGCGGGGCCAAGATCTCCTCAATAGCGGTGGCGATCTGCGAGGTCATACGCTCCTGCGTCTGCAGCCGGCGCGCATAGACGTCGACGAGGCGGGCAAGCTTGGAAAGTCCCACCACCCGGTCCACCGGCTTATAAGCGATGTGCGCCTTACCCATGAACGGCATCATGTGGTGCTCGCAATGGGAATTGAAGGCGATATCGCGCACCAGCACGAAGTCGTCATACCTGCCGATCTCAGTGAACGTGCGTTCGAGCACATCGACCGGGCATTCGCGATAGCCGCTGTAAAGTTCTTCGTAGGCGTCGATCACGCGCTTGGGCGTATCGCGCAGACCCTCGCGATCGGGATTGTCGCCGACATAGGCGATGAGCGTGCGCACCGCTGCCAAGGCTTGCTCGCGCGTGGGCTTGGGCACGACCGTCGCCGGGGCCGCGCGCACGTGCTCGGACAGTGTCGGCTGGTCGGCCGGGGACGGTTTGGGCCAAGGCTTGACGACGGCATCCATTGCGGTCTCTCCGTTCGACCGGCTTTGAGGCCGGGGGTGTCACCGGGGCGGCCGCATTAGTCATACGCGCTTTGGGCGGATTCGACCCATGCACGACGACCGGACGCCGCATTCCCATTTTACATGGCTTCAATCGGAAGGTTCGCTCCCGTGCAAAGCCTGCCCTTTGGCTCGCAAGCCTTCTTGCTCGCGCCGGCGGGGCGCTCCCTATATATTGCTTCACGGGAAGCGCGCAATCGCGCGACTGCGTCGTCAACCGTTGTCGAAGCTGATGCTGAACGAGGTCTACAACAGCCGAATCCTCGAATTGGCCGGGAATATTCCCCGGCTTGGCCGGCTCGACAATGCCGACGCGACGGCGACCGCCCATTCCAAGCTCTGCGGTTCGACCGTCACCGTCGACCTCAAGATGGACGGCGACACGGTGACCGACTTCTCCCATCAGGTGAAGGCTTGCGCGCTGGGGCAAGCCTCCTCTTCGATCATGGCGCGCAACGTGGTCGGCACGAAGGCCGACGAGTTGCGCAGCCTGCGCGAGACGGTGCGGCGCATGCTGAAGGAAAACGGCGCCCCGCCGAGCGGCAAGTGGGCCGACATCGCCGTGCTCGAGCCCGTGCGCGATTACAAGGCGCGCCATGCTTCGACCATGCTGACGTTCGATGCGGTGACCGCCGCGATCGATGAGATCGAAGCCAAGCGCAGGGCCGCGATGGCGGCCGAATAAGCGCGCCTCGGATGGCGCCCCCGCCGGTCAACCGGGGCTTTTAGCGATGATCGTGCGCACGGTTGGCACGCAAGTCGGTTGATCGGACTTGCGCACTCAACACACGTGGAAGTGGCCTCTAGTCGCGCGGGGCAGCCGGTTGGCCGACGGTCGCCAGCGACGTGGTCGCCTTGGCCGGCGGCGGCCCCGCAAGGTCCGGCTCGAACAGGGCATCGGCGGTGGTGAGCTTCATGCGCCGCAGCTCGTCGGCGGAAAGCCGATACAGGGGCTCCCAGGGCGGAATCCGCAGCGCCGTTTCCAGCAACTCGCCGCTGCCGCCCATCTCGATGGTGTATTGCACGAGGCGCCCGATGTCGCGCTGGACGATGTTGAGTTCTTCGGCCGAATAATTCGATTCCAGCGCCTGCTTGCGCTTCTTGCCGAGCCAGATCTGATGGACGAGGACGTGCGCCTGCGGCGGCACGTAGCGGCGCTCGCCGGCCAGCAGCAGGAAGGCGCACATCGATTCGCAATTGCCATCGGGCGAGAGCGTCGCGCGACGCTCACCGTCGCGGCCCGGCGGCAACGCGGTGGTTTTGCCGATGGTGGTGATCATGCCGAGGCTGCGAATGGCGCGGCCGAGCGCAAGCGTGCCCAAGACCGAGCCGCCGTCGGAATCGAGAACCAGGACCGCTCCGCGGGTGTTGGGGTCCTTGGCGAAGGTCTCGAACTCGCGCGGCGTGTCGGCGGTGATGTAACCGATGGCGGAAATCCAGACGCGGCAGTTCGCTCCGCACGCGTGAGCCGGCCCCTCGCGCCGCCATTCGAAGCGCATCGGCGCGCTCCCGCTGTCGTCCTGAGGTATCGGCGGCGCGGAAAATGCTGGGACGATGCCGCAAGCGAGCGCGAATGCGCTCCAAAACAGCCGGAGCATGCTGACCCTCATCATCGGCGCTTCGCGCGGCGCTTCTTGATCGGCGTCGGTCGAAGGGCCCAGTGTCCCACAGGTTGCCAGCCTCTTTTTTAGAGGCGCCGGAGATTCGGGTCTAGTCCCAAACGTGCCCGAGACCGCCCAATCTTGACGCAGACCGCATGACCGTCCCGGCTGTCACAATTATCTCTCGGGGGTACAAAGATAAGGTCGCGGGGCCGTTCGTGATGAAACCTTCGATGAGCCAGCAAGAGCGCGCGCGCAGGTTGCTGGGCTATCTTGCCGGCGGCCCCGCTCTTGCGGCGCGCGGACTGATTCAGGTCTACCGCCATACCGTTGCGGCACTGATCGGGCTCAATTGCCGGCACCTGCCGACCTGCTCGAATTACGCCGACGAGGCGGTCGGCCGCTTTGGTTTGTGGGCAGGCGGCTGGATGACGCTGGCGCGGCTCTGTCGCTGCCACCCCTTCGGGACCTCGGGGCTCGATTTCGTGCCGGCATCGGTGCCGGATCGTGCGCGCTGGTACTTGCCTTGGCGCTTCGGGCGCTGGCGCGGCACCAATTGCGCCGTCGAGGGCACGCCCTCGCCCCGCCCCTGAGCGTCTCGCCGCATGCTCGTCGGGCCCAGGCGCTCATAACCGTTCGAGCTGCCGCGGCGTTGCGCGGTTCGTGCACATCGGATAAGTCGTGGCATCGCTTTGCCGCATCCAGGCGCGCGGCGCCGCCGGAACGTGCCATCCCAGACCGTCCGGCCCAGCTTACCTGCATTCGTAGGCAGCGAGTGAGCACCAGGAGCGAATGATGGTCGCGCTGACCTTTCCCGACGGCGCGCGTCGGGAGTATCCCAACGGCTCGACCGGCCTCGACATCGCCAAGGGCATTTCGCCGTCGCTCGCCAAGCGTACCGTCGCCATGGCGCTCGACGGCCTGCTCACGGATCTCAACGACCCGATCGAGCGCGACGCGAAGATCGAGTTCCTCACGCGCGAGGACCCACGCGCGCTCGAGCTCATCCGGCACGACGCCGCGCACGTGCTCGCCGAGGCCGTGCAGACGCTGTGGCCGGGGACCCAAGTCACCATCGGCCCGGTGATCGAGAACGGCTTCTACTACGATTTCTTCCGCAACCAGCCGTTCACCCCGGAGGATTTCGAGGCCATCGAGAAGAAGATGCGCGAGATCATCGCCCGCGACAAACCCTTCACGAAAGAGGTTTGGACGCGCGAGGCGGCCAAGCGCGTGTTCCGCGACAAGGGCGAGCTGTTCAAGGTCGAGCTCATCGACGCCATCCCGAACGACCAGGAGATCAAGATCTACAAGCAGGGCGAATGGTTCGACCTCTGCCGCGGTCCGCACATGACCTCGACCGGCAAGGTCGGCAACGCCTTCAAGCTGATGAAGACCGCGGGCGCCTATTGGCGGGGAGATTCCAACCGCGAAATGCTCAGCCGCATCTACGGCACCGCGTTCGCCAAGCAGGAAGAGCTCGACGCCTATCTCAAGCAGCTCGAAGAGGCGGAGAAACGCGACCATCGCAGGCTCGGCCGCGAGATGGACTTGTTTCACTTCCAGGAGGAGGCGCCGGGCTCGGTGTTCTGGCATCCGAAGGGTTGGACGCTTTATCAGATCCTCGAGAACTACATCCGCCGACGGCAGGCCCAGGCCGGCTATGCCGAGGTCAACTCGCCGCAGCTCATGGACAGCTCGCTCTGGGTCGCCTCCGGCCACATGGCGACCTTCCGTGAGAACATGTTTCTGACGCAGCCGCGGGAGGACGATGAGCGCACGTTCGTGGTCAAGCCGATGAACTGCCCGGGCCACATTCAGATTTTCAAGAACGGCCTGAAGTCCTACCGCGATCTTCCGTTCAAGCTCGCCGAATTCGGCAAGGTGCATCGCTTCGAGCCCTCGGGCGCGCTGCACGGGCTGATGCGGGTGCGCGCGTTCACCCAGGACGACGCGCATGTATTCATCACCGAAGCGCAGATCGCCGCCGAAGCGCTCGCCATGAACGACCTGATCCTTTCGATCTATCAGGACTTCGGCTTTTCCGACGTCACCATCAAGTTCTCCGATCGCCCGGACAAGCGCATCGGCGAGGATGCGGTGTGGGACAAGGCCGAGGCGGCGCTGATGGCGGCGCTCAAGGCGTCCGGGCGGCCTTGGACGCTCAACAAGGGCGAAGGCGCCTTCTACGGGCCGAAGCTCGAATACGTCTTGCGCGACGCAATCGGCCGCGACTGGCAGTGCGGCACCGTGCAGGTCGATCTCAACATGCCGGGACGCCTCGGCGCCTTCTACATCGACGAGCACTCCAACAAGGTGACGCCGGTGATGCTCCACCGCGCCATGTTCGGCTCGCTCGAACGTTTCATCGGCATTCTCATCGAGCACCACGGCGGGCACCTGCCGCTGTGGCTCTCGCCGCTACAAGCCGTCGTGGCCACCATCACCGACGACGCCGACGGCTACGCGCGCGAGGTGATCGCCGCCGCGCAGCGCGCGCGGCTACGCGTCGCGGACGACCTGAGCAACGAAAAGATCAACTACAAGGTGCGCGAGCACTCGCTCGCAAAGGTGCCGGCCCTGCTGGTGGTGGGGCGCAAGGAAGCCGCCGACCGCACGGTCTCCATCCGCCGCCTGGGCAAGGACGGGCAGACCGTGCTGCCGCTCGATAAGGCGCTCGCCGCGCTTGCCGAGGAGGCGGTGCCGCCGGACGTGCGGCGGTCAAAGCAGGCGGCGTAGCTTTCGCGGCACTCGAAGAGGATCCGACCGGACCGTCTGGAGCGAGAGCGCCGCAAGCGCCGATCGTCAACAGGGCCGCGTTCGCCGCGATCGCGCCTTTCCCCGCCATCCGCCGCGCGGACCGCAGTCCCACTGCAACAGCGGCCTCGCCGGCGGGTTCGGCTGCATGAAACGGTCGAGCGGCGACGGCGTGAAGCGATAGCGCTCGCGGCCGGGCAGATCGCCCGACGGCACGAGCGGCGCCGCTTCGGGGGCGCCAATGCCCGCGATCAGGAGCACCACGCGATCATGCGCAGCCAGCCCATGGCGTTTTCGCTTGCCTCGCCCGACCCGCCGGCACCGACGACGGTCACAGCGCGGGGGAGTTCGCTTGCGGAGAAGCAATCACCGCGTCAGCGCGCGATGACCTCGACCTCGCGGTCGACGCCGTTGACGACCCGGAACTCGCTCTCGTAGGTCTTGTTGTCGTTGCGCGCGATCGCGCGATATTCGCCCTCCGCCAGGATCACGCGCGGGAAGGCGCCGATTGATTCCTTGACCACGTCGCCGCCGGGCGTGAGCACCGACCACTGGGTGTCGGCGCGCGCTTCGCCACCCCGCTCGTTCACGAGCTTGAGCGTGATGATGGCGGCACGATGATTGATCGTGGCGTCGGTGAGCTTGCCGACCTCCACGCGGATGTCGGAGCGCACCGTCGCGTTGGCGTCGCCGTAGTTCGACACGATGTGGTAGGCGCCTTCCGGCAGCAACACGATGTCGCCGGTCATGATCGCGCTGGCGATCGGCCGCTTGTCGCCGGGCTCGAACTGGCTACCCTTGTAAAGGTCGAATGAAATTTGTCCCTGCGGGATGCGCGCATCGCCTACGCGGCCCTCGATGCGCAATCCGCCGGCTGGAATTTCGAACACGTCCTTCATCGCTTCGGCGCGCACTTGCACCGCCTTGGTCACGCTCGCAAGCCCGAAACCCGCGCTGACGACGTAGGCGCCGGGCGGCAGCACGAAGCTGGGGGCGGCTCCTTTTTCCTCCTTGACCAGGCGCGGGAGACCGTTCGGCTCCGTGCGATAGACCCGCCAATGCAATCCGCCATTGATGGCGGGCAGATCGTGGCCGAACCGCGCGCTGACCGCGAGCACGCCTTGTCCAGCTGGCACGCTGGGCGCGGTCGGCGCGACATGAGCCTGCGCACCCGGGTTGGCGGCAGCCGGCAGCGATGGCAGCAACGGTCCTTTCGGCGCCACGTTGCCGCTCGGAGGAATGAGACTTTGGGTCGGGGCGGGCGGCACCGACGGCACGTCTCGTGGTGGACGCAGCGTGAAGTTGTCGGGGCCTTGGGTGCTGCCAAAGAATTGCGCGTTGGCGGTCGCGGCCAGCGCCGCGAGCCAAACGCCGGCGGCCAAAACGAGTTGGCCCCCCCTGCCGAGCCTCGTCCCCCCGATCCTCATGACCGCAGTTTTCGAGGGCAATAGCGGCAAATTCAAGCCATTGGCAGGCGGTTTGTCACCGCTGCCGCCCTATGCTAGGCGCAGCCGTCGCCGATCTATGCCGGCGCAAAATGCGGCTATCTTTCAAGACGGTCGCGTTCCCCTGCTGCGCGGACCAAGCCGATGCCCGACGCTCTCGACCTGCTCAAAACGCGACGCTCCATCAAGCCGATCGAACTCGCCGGCCCCGCCCCCTCGGCCGCCGAGATCGAGACGCTGCTCACGGTCGCCTCGCGCGTGCCCGATCACGGCAAGCTCGTGCCTTGGCGCTTCATCATTTTCGAAGGGGAGGCGAGGTTGGCCGCCGGCGAAGCCATCGTCGCCGCGTTTTGCGCCAAATACCCGCAGGCCAAGCCCGAACACGTTGAAGCCGAACGAGCCCGTCTCGCGCGCGCGCCGCTGGTCATCGCGGTGGTGAGCCGCGCCGCGCCGCACGTGAAGATTCCGGAATGGGAGCAGGTGCTCTCCGCGGGCGCCGCCGCCATGAGCCTCGTGCTCGCCGCGCACGCGCTCGGCTATGGCGCGAGCTGGATCACCGAGTGGTATGCCTACGATCGCGGCGTACTCGCCGCGCTCGGCCTCCAGGAGAACGAGCGCATCGCGGGATTCGTCCATATTGGCCGGCCGAGCGCGCCGCCCGAGGACAGGCCCCGCCCGCCGCTCGAGCAGATCGCCACCCGCTTTGCCGCCCGATAGGTTCTCGCCCGCCCAGCGCGCCCGGCGTCACGCCGTTTGGATATAGTCGCGCAGCGCGGCGGATTCGTGCTCCATCTCCTGCAGCCGGTACTTGACCACGTCACCGATCGACACGATGCCGACGATCTGGTCCTGCTCGATCACTGGAACGTGGCGGAACTTGCCCGCGGTCATCTGCTCCATGATGACCCCGATGGTCTCCGACGGGCTGCACGTGACGACTTTGCGCGTCATGACCTGCGACAGCGGCTGTGCGAGCACGCTCGCACCATGCTGCGCGAGCACGCGCACGATATCGCGCTCGGACAGGATGCCGATGACCCGGCGATCCGGGCCGAGCACGAGCAACGCGCCGATTTTATTTTCGGCGAGCGTGCGTACCGCGGTTTCGAGGGTCGCCGTGGGCTCGATTGAAACGACGTTGCCGCCCTTGGCGGAGAGAATGTTCTTGACGTGCATGGGTCGCCTCCCTCGGCTTGCTCCGAGCGCCCGGAGTGCCGGCTCGATAATGCTCGATTTGGTATCGAGTTCCGTCAGCTGCGCCATGCGGCCACGGACGAGCCGCCCCGACCTGGGCGCAGAGCGACCGGATCGCTGCGCTCTCGACGTCAACCGCTACGCGGCACTGACCGAGCCGAGATTATCGGACGGAAGCCGCGGCGCTGCAAGGTGCCGCCAAGCGTTGCCGCTTAAGCGCGCCTGTCCGCCAGGACGTTGGTTAATGAACGGTCGGTGTCGGATCCGACCCTTTTCCGCTGTCGAGTTTGCTTGAAGTCGGAACCGGATCGAATGCGGCGAAGGCGAAAAGACCGACCAGAAATCCGCCGATATGCGCCTGCCAAGCGATCGCCTGCTCGATGCCCGGCATGCCCACGGAGAAGACCCCGAACAGGATATTGACGCCGAACCAGACCAGCACGAATGCGAGCACACGCGGATCGCGAAGGCTTGTGGCGAGCGGCGCTGCCGGCACCCGACCCGCCTCGGCGGGATCTCGCCACAGCTCAAGCGGGCCGCCACGCTGGAACGCAAACCGTGTCGCCGCGGCCATGGCTCCCGAAATCGCGGCCGAGGCACCGACCATCGGCAACAGCTCGCCGAAATGGGTGACGAGGTGCACTGCGGCGCCGGCGGCGGCGGTCACGGCCATGAACGCGAGGAAACGCCGCGCTCCGAATCTTTGCGCCACCGGCGAGCCAAACGCCAACAGCCATACGGCATTGAAGATCAGATGGCTGAGGTCGGCGTGGATGAGCGCATAAGTGACGAATGTCCAGATGTCGGCGGCCCAACCTCCGGGCCACGCGACGTCAGGCAGGACGCTGGCGTCGTAACGTGCGGGAATGAACGCGAACAGCAGCAGAAACTCGGTCGTCTGCTCCGGCGTCAGCACGAGCTGGAGGACCGCCTGGATGACCCCGAGCACGACGAGCAGCGCGACCACGACCGCGGGCACGTTGAGCATCCGTTCGCGGCGAGGCTGATCGAACATGGTTCCTGGGCGGTGTGATTTGATGGGAAGCGAGCCGATCGAGGCGATCGGCCGGGTTGACATAGGCCGCCACGCGCATTCGGGCAAGCGCGGGCCCGCTCACGGTTGCGCCACCATCGAGCCCCGCGGGTTTCTCGGAAGGAAGGTCACCGACCGGTAAACGCCCGGACGTCCGCGCACGCCGCGGCGGCGGCCGATCGCGGCCTCGTCAGCCTCATTCTTTGCGTGGCTGCGCCGCGAGCGCGGCAGGCCGGGCGTTAACGGCGATGGCGCGGGCGCAACAAGGGCGACGTCCCGCCGGTGTCGGCGGGTTAATGCCGGCCTTCGAGTCAAATTGTAGCAATTTCAATTTTACTCGAATTCGCGTCGAATGATGTCAGTATTCGTCGTGCTGTTTACTTGCGTTGTCTTCAAAATGACTTTGCCCGATTAGCGGCGACTCAAATCGTTTGTGAGAAATGTGGCCCTCAAGAACAGGGAGAGGCCACAAAATGAAATGGAGTTTTGCCGAAATACTGGGAGCCGGCCTTGCCGGCGCCGCGCTGGCCGCGGCGCTGGCGGTGACGCCGGTCCAGGCCGCGAGCGAGCAACCGCTGTTGATGTCGCTCGGCGCCGCGGCCCGCGCTCCGATCGGCTGGCGCGAGTTCTGCGCGCAATACGCGCCGGAATGCGAGACGACGCCCATGCCCGCGCGCGACGTCGTGTTGACCACCCAAGTCTGGAACGAGCTGCTGCGCATCAACCAATGGGTCAACGAGACGATCAAGCCGATGACCGACCTGGAGCATTGGGGCGTGGCCGAGCGTTGGAATTATCCCGACGACGGCTACGGCGACTGCGAGGATTACGTGCTGCTCAAGCGCAGGATGCTGATGCAAGCGGGATGGCCGCGCCAGGCGCTGCTCATCACGGTGGTGCGCGACCGGCAGGGCGACGGGCATGCCGTGCTCACCGTCAAGACCGACGAGGGCGAGTTCATTCTCGACAACCAGAACGAGGACGTATTGCTCTGGTCTGAGACCGGATACCGCTTCGTAAAGCGCCAGTCGCAGAACGATCCGAATGTGTGGATCGCGCTCGGCGATCCGCGTCCGGCAACCGCCACCGCCACGTCGCGCTGACAGGCTTCCGAGACCAGCCGAACCCGGTCACGCCTCGCTCCCCGAACCAGACCGGTTTGCCTGCGGCTGGCCCCGTCCCTGGAGCCGGCCGCATTTTTTTCAGAAGTGTAGCCGCGCACAGGCAAGCGCGGTTCCGCGACGCTGCTTCCTCACCCGATCCGCTTCCTCACCCGATCCGTTTGAGGCCCTTGGCGTATTGCTGCCAGCGCTGCACGTAGATGTCGGCGTCGCGGGTGATCGCTTGTGCGACTTTTTCATCGAGGGTGCGGAGCGCGCGCGCCGGCGTCCCCACGATCAGCGAATTGTCCGGAAATTCCTTGCCCTCGGTCACCACGGCGCCGGCGCCGACGAGGCAGTTCTTTCCGATTCTTGCGCCGTTGAGCACCACCGCGCCCATGCCGATCAGGCTGTTCCGCGCGATGGTGCAGCCGTGCAAAACCACGTTATGGCCGATGACGCAATCCTCGCCGATATTGAGGGGAAAGCCGAGATCGGTGTGCAGCACCGCGTTGTCCTGGATCTGCGAGCGCTCGCCGAGCTCGATCCATTCGTTGTCGCCGCGCAGCACGGCGTTGAACCAGACGCTGGCGTCGGTCTTGAGGCGCACGCGCCCGATCACGATGGCGCTGTCGGCGATCCAATAGCGGCCGTCGGGCGGCAGGTCCGGCGCCTCGCCATCAAGCTCGAAGATCGCCATTGCCGCCCCTCCTCGGTGGGAGGCGCGACCTTGCCACGGCGCACATAGATTGGCGAGGCGGCTTCGGGGCGCGGATACGCGCTCAGCCGACGGAAACGCCGAACGCCCTCAGTCCCATCACCACGATGGCGCCGGACATCACGCTCCAGCAGCCCGCGATGGCAAAGCCGATCGCGAGCGCGAAGACATGCTCAACCTGTTCTGCTGTCATGACGCCCCCCTCGAATAACCCCGTTTGATCCTTCGCACGGCGCGACGCCGCGCGCCACAACATCCTTAATTAAGGGTTAATTCCGCGCTCGGTGCTGACCTCGGCAATCCCGACGCCAGCGTCAGGACACAGCGACGCCTGATTATTGAGGACTGATGACGACGACTGATTCGCGGGGCCTGCTCGCCACCCATGACCACGGTTCACGTCAGCCAGGAGCGGGGCCGGCACTTGCGCCGGCGCCAGAGCGGCAAGAGTCAGCTTTTGCTGCCGTTCGTCGTATTTGCGGCGGTCGCGTTCACGGCGTTCGTCTATATCGGCTATGTGCTGTGGCCGCGCTGGCCGACCCCCCGCCTCGATGCTCCGGCGCTGCCGATCACCGTGGCGGGTGTGGCCTTCAATCTGCCGCCGGCTGCCATTCGCGTGCCGGTGCAGCGTCGGCCCGGCACGCAAGAGCGGGTCGATCTTGCTTTTCTATGGCCCTCGCTCGAGCCGCCCGATCCGAACGCAAAGCCGCCGGCGCCCGGCCCGGCGGCTGAAACCTCGCAAGCATTCGCGCGCGTGTTCATGACCATCGCCTCGGGCGGCGACACGCTTGCCCCCGCCGATCGCGTGCTGACTATCTATCCGCGCTACACCGCCGCCGAAGCCGCGCCCGGCCCCGGCGGACTGACCGTGGTCGCGTTCCGCGACGGCACGCCCTATCAAGGCGAGGATTTAATCTACGATGACCCGGCACCGAGTTTTTTCGTGCGCTGCACCCGCAATCGCGCGGGTCCCGTGCCGGGGATCTGCCTCTACGAACGACGCATCGACGCAGCCGACATCGTGGTGCGCTTCCCGCGCGATTGGCTGCGCGATTGGCGCATGGTTGCCGCCAATCTCGATCGGCTGATCGCAAGCTTGCGGCGAGCGCGTTGATCGCGTGGATCGCTATTCCTTGAGCAGTCCCGGCTCGTCCAAATCGAGCGCGAGAATCGGCAGCTCGAAAACGGACGAGCGTGCGTCCTTCTCGTCGAAGAACAACACCCCTATATATTCGTCGCCCACGTAGACTTCCGCGGAGTCCTTCTTCCTGAGCCGCGGGACCACACGGATGCGCTCGGTGTCGAATTTGCGTTTGAGGTAGGCGTCGAGCTTCTTGATATCCGGACCAGTAGCGGAAGCATCGCCCACGGTGATCTTTACCTCGAAATTGTAGGACCGCTCGTCGTCCTCCTCGTCCTCATCGAGAGCGAGCATGCCCACGCGCTCCGCCCCGACAAAGACGTCGGCGGCATCAGCTTTCGTCGGCACGACGTGGATGCGTGCGTTGCCGAACAGCCGCTTGAGATAAGCCTCGAGCTTCTTGACTTCCCCAACGTCCACGGATCGCGCCCCTTCGCTCAGCCGTCGTCGTCATCAAACAGGTGATCCATCGCGCGTGACGGCTCCGGGCAGCCGGCTTCGCCGATGACCTTCGCCGGAACGCCGGCGACCGTGGTGTTGTGCGGCACCGCCTTGAGGACGACCGATCCGGCGGCGATGCGCGCGCAGTGGCCGATTTCGATATTGCCGAGAATTTTGGCGCCGGCGCCGATCAGCACGCCGTGGCGGATCTTTGGATGGCGATCACCCGCCTCCTTGCCGGTTCCACCGAGCGTGACCTCCTGCAGGATGGAGACGTCGTCCTCGATCACGGCGGTCTCACCCACCACCAGGCCGGTGGCGTGGTCGAGGAAAATTCCACGCCCGATGCTCACAGCCGGATTGATATCGGTCTGGAACACCGCCGACGAGCGACTCTGCAGATAATAAGCAAAATCCTTGCGGCCCCTGCGCCACAGCCAATGGGCAAGGCGGTGCGTCTGAATCGCGTGGAATCCCTTGAAGTAAAGCACGGGTTCGAGAAAGCGGTTGGTTGCGGGGTCGCGGTCGACCGTCGCGACGATGTCGGCGCGGAAGGCCGCGCCGATCGCAGGCTCGGACTCGAGCGCGTCGGCATAGGCCTGCCGAATCATCTCGGCCGACACCTCGGGACTATCGAGCCGCTCGGCCACGCGGTGCACGACCGCCGCTTCCAAACTGTCGTGATGCAGGACGGTCGAATAGATGAAGGTCGCAAGCTCGGGCTCGCGACGCGCGATCTCTTCGGCCTCGCCGCGGATACGCGTCCATACCGGGTCGACCTTTTCGATCGCTCCAGCCCTTGCCTGTCGCTGGGCCATGATCGTCTCCCGCATTCGTTCCGGCGGTCAGCTTAGCACAATTTGACCTGGTGATAGGCGTATATGGAGATTACGCCGCGAAAGCGGGAGATGCGTTGACAAGCATCAAGCGGGCAACAAGCGGACAAGACTACCGCGGGGAGGGCTGCACGGATGGGCGCCTCCCTGCGCCAGTGCAAAATCCTCAAGGCTGCTCCGCGAGAAAGCGCAGCACCGCCGCCTTGAACGCTTTATCTCCCACCGCCAGCATGTGATCTCGCCGCGGGATGTCGAACGCCCGGCCGCAAGGCAGCAGCGCCGCGAGCTCGTGTGCCGAACCCGCAACCACGTCTTCGGTGCCGACCGCGACCAGCACTGGCGCGCGGATGGCCGCCACGTCCTCGCGCGCAAGCGTCTGGCGCGAGCCGCGGATGCAGGCCGCGAGCGCCGTGAGGTCGGATTTGGTCTGCTCGGCAAAGGCGCGGAACGTGCGTCCCATGGGATCGCTGACATCCGCGAGCGAGGGCGCCTCGAGCGCCTCCGCGATGCTCTCCGGCAACCCGACGCCGTCGACGAGATGAATGCCCAGCCCGCCAAAGACGGCCCGGCGCAGACGCGTGGGATAGGCGAGCGCGAAAAACGCCGTGATGCGCGCCCCCATGGAGTAACCCATCACGTCGGTGCGGGCGAGATCGAGGTGATCGAGCAGCGCGCGTACGTCCTCGGCCATGCGGGCGCTGTGATAGGCCGCCGGATCGTAGAGCTTGCTCGAGGCGCCATGCCCGCGATTGTCGAGCGCGACGACTCGTCGGCCGGCCGCGGTCAGCGTCTCAACCCAGCCGGGATAGAGCCAGTTCACCTCCGCCGTCGAGGCAAAACCGTGCACAAGGACGATCGGATCGCCCTCGCCCTCATCGAGAAATGCGATTTCCACCCCGTCGTGCTGGAAACGCTGCATATTCGTACTGCGCGAAGGTCGCTCTCGACCGCCCGGCGGGGATCGTTGCAGGAACGCTAGGCCGCGGTCCTATGGGATGGGATCAGCGCAAGCGGCGCACCGAGGACGCAGCGCGCGCGGCGAAGCCTGCGGCGCGCGCAATGGCGTTCGGTGATCCGTTCGGCCGTACGCTTGAGCGAGGAAACAAAACCGAGGAGCGTCACGGCCGCCCAGAACAGCCACGTCGCGAGGTTGAACGTGCCCACCGCGAGGACGATAGCGCCGCGGCCCGCGAGCTTGAGGATCGCGCGGGTCTTGCCGCCCTTGGCCGCAGCGAGGCGCGCGATCCTCGACATGTCGCGCGATCCTTCGGCGAGCTTTAATCCGTCGAGTGCCGCTCGCGTTCCGGCGCTGGCCTGCACGCGTCCCACGTCGCCGACGAGCCGCACAAGCCCTTGCGCCCTTTCGACCTTGACCGCTTCGCGCGCGCCACGCATGGCGGCCGCGGGCTCGGCAATGCTTGCGCCGTTGACGGCGCGCTTGAGCGCCGTCCAGTCGACGACCTCGCGCAGCGAGCGGTCGATCCATGCCGCCATAGGTGCGCCGAGCCGGCCGGTCTTCCGCGCCGTCTTGACCACGGTCAGGCCCACGCGCGCGGGCACGGCCGCGCCCACCGTCGCGTAGGTTCCCGCCGTCACCGCCAGACCGACGCAAGCCAAACCGAGGACGAGCTCGTCGCCGTCGCGGCCGGCGGCAAGCCGCGTGCCTTCGCGCAGCGCATCGCGCACATCGCCGAGCACGAACAGGTCGCCTACCGCCGTGCCCGCAAGCCCCGAGATGTCCGCGGCTTCACCGACAACGAGACCACGGGCAAAGCTCCCTAGCGTGCGCGCGGCGGTGGCGATGGTCGCGTTCGCACGTTCGACCTTTTCGGCGAGCGCAGGGTCGATCGGCAGGTTCCGCTCGCGGGCAAGATCGAGAAAACTCATGGCGAGGTCGGCGTCGTCGGCCGCGAGCGCGGCGTCGATCTCGCGCGCCGCAGCGTCGGCGTTGAAGGCGCGCGCGACCGCGTGGTCAGCGAGCGCCGCCGGATCGTCCTGGGCGGCGAGCAGGAATTGCGCCTCGAAGGCGCGCGGCGCGGCGGCCAACGCGGCGAACGCGAAGGCGACGGCGAGCGCGAGCGGCACTGCGATGCGCGCTGCGGTCACGGAATCGTTCTCCTGCGCCCCCGCCCTCAATTTCGCCAAGCGCGGTGGCGCCGGCAAGGGACCATGGCGAAAAATTGCCGATTGGCCACGGCTGGGGACATGCAACCCACCGCGGCATTTAGACTGCGGTCGGTTCGCGGACGAAAACGATTGACCTAGCCATGGCCAACCCGGCTGGCTATGGTGCCGCGCGGTCGCGGGAGGCGTAAGCTCGGTCGCGTCGAAGGCGGACGGAGAACATGGCGGAGCGGATCGTTCCTCACTTCCACAACACGCCGGGCGTCGCGGTCATCGAGATCGGCGCGCGGGAGTTCATGTGCGAGGGCGAGCTGGCTCCGTTCGATCACCCGCACGTGTTCCTCGACATGGGCGACGCAAGCGAGATCATCTGTCCCTATTGCTCGACGCTCTTTCGTTACGATTCCACGCTTGGGCCCCATGCGGCACGCCCGGCGGAATGCGCGCTGGCGGATGGAGCAACCGCGTAGCAGCGGCAATCGATGCGACGGAGACATGAGCCGTGGCGTCCTCGCGCACCGTCATCATCGCTGGCGCGGGGATCGGGGGGCTGACCGCGGCTTTGGCGATTGCGCGGCACGGATTCGGCGTCACCGTATTCGACCAGGCGCAACGCCTTGAAGAGATCGGCGCTGGCATTCAATTGTCGCCCAATGCGTCGCGCATTCTGATTGCGCTTGGCCTCGGCGAGCAATTGCGGCGGCATGTCGTCGCTCCGCAGGAGCTGCGGGTCATGAACGCGCGGACGGCGCGTGTGCTCGCGCGCGCGCCGCTCGGCGCGGTCGCCGAGAAGCGCTACGGCGCGCCCTACTGGCTGATTCATCGCGGCGACCTGCAAGCCGTGCTGCTCGACGCGGTACGCGCCCATCCCGATATCGCTCTTCATCTCGGGATACGGGTCGAGGATTTTACGTTCGACGAAGACGGGGTCACGATCGCCGCCCGCTCCCCGCAGCGGCTGGAAGAGCGGGGCGTCGCCCTCATCGCGGCTGACGGGTTGTGGTCGAACCTGCGGCAGTGCCTCGGTCATCGGCGCGAGCCACGCTTTGCCCGCCGGACCGCCTGGCGGGCGCTGGCGCCCGCCGACGCGCTGATGCCCGAACTGCGGGCCCCGGCGATCAATCTTTGGTTCGGCACCAGGGCCCACCTCGTGCACTATCCGGTCCGGAGCGGCACCCTCATCAACGTCGTTGCCATCGTAGGCGACGACTGGCGCGAGCCTGGATGGAGCGCAGCTGGCGAGCGCGCGGAAATCCTTGCCCGCTATCGCGCACCGATGTGGTCGGCGGTCCCGCGCGCCATCCTTGCGGCGCCGGAGCACTGGCAGAAATGGGCGCTCTACGACCGAGCGCCGCTTGCCCAGTGGGGTAAGGGCCCCGCCACGTTGCTGGGGGATGCGGCCCATCCCATGCTGCCCTATCTCGCCCAGGGTGCCGCCATGGCGATCGAGGATGCGGCGGTGCTCGCGCAGCGGCTCGCGGACGCGCGCGACCATCCCGCCGCCGCCATGCGCCGCTACGAGCGGCACCGCCGCGCCCGCACCGCGCGCGCCCAACGCGCCGCGCGCCGCAACGGGATGGTCTATCAGCTGGGCGGAGCGGGGGCGTTTCTGCGTACCCTCGCGCTCACCGCCATCGGCGGCGAGCGGCTGCTCGCGCGCTACGATTGGCTCTATGGCTGGACGCCGGGCTGAGGCTAAGATCGCCCTAACATGCCGTTGTTCGCGACCACCATCGCCGGAAGCCTGCCGAAGCCCGCCTGGCTGGCCGAGCCCAACCGATTGTGGGCCCCTTGGCGGGCCGCCGGCGCGGCCCTCGCCGACGCCAAGCGCGACGCGACGCTGCTCGCGCTCAAGCTGCAGGAGGACTGCGGCATCGATATCGTCACCGACGGCGAGCAGTCGCGCCAGCATTTCGTGCACGGCTTTCTCGAACTCGTTGACGGGATCGATTTCGCGCGCAAGGTCGAGATCGGCATCCGCGCCGACCGCTACAAGGCGATGGTGCCGACCGTCACGAGCGCCCTTCGCCTCAAGACGCGCGTGCACGCGCAGGAGGCGCAGCTTGCGCGCGCCCACACCAAGCGCAAGCTCAAGTTTACGCTGCCGGGGCCGATGACCATCGTCGATACGGTCGCCGATGCCCATTACGGCGATCGCACGAAGATGGCGATGGCGTTCGCCGATCTGCTCAACGCCGAGGCGCGCGCGCTCGAAGCCGACGGCGTGGATGTCATCCAGTTCGACGAGCCGGCGTTCAACGTCTATCTGCGCGAGGTGGAAGAGTGGGGCATCGACGCGCTGCATCGCGCGATCGAGGGCCTGACCTGCACCACCGCCGTTCACATCTGCTACGGCTACGGCATCAAGGCCAATATCGACTGGAAGGCAACGCTCGGCAGCGAATGGCGCCAGTACGAGCAGATTTTCCCGGCGCTGGCCAAGAGCCGGATCGGTCAGGTTTCGGTCGAGTGCCGAAATTCCCGTGTCCCGATCGCCTTGCTGAAGCTTCTCGACGGCAAGGACGTGCAGGTTGGCGCCATCGACGTGGCGAGCGAGAAGATCGAGAGCCCCGACGAGGTCGCCGCGGTCATCGGCGAAGCGACGAAATACCTGGCCAAGGAAAGCATCATCGCCGGCACCAATTGCGGCATGGCGCCGATGCGGTGGGATATCGCGTTCGGCAAGCTCGAGGCGCTCGGCAAGGGCGCGGAGCTTGCGCGCAAGCGATTCGCATGAAACCGCGCTAGTGTCCCGATTCCGAAGTTCGCAAGTCCTTGCTGCACGCTCTCGTGCGAACTTCGGAATCAAAGGGACACTAGCAACGTTATGATTCTAGTGTGGTTTTTGGATTTGAAGTTCCTATGCGAGTTCGCCGCATGTCGGTAGGAACTTCAAATCCACCACACTAGCCGCTCAGTTGATGTGGACCAGCGCGCCGCCGTCCACCGGGAGCGCCACTCCGGTAATGAAATTGGCCTCGTCGGACGCAAGAAACAGCGCCGCGTTCGCCACGTCCCAGGCCGTGCCCATCTTGTGCCGCAGCGGCACCCGCGCGTCGCGCGAGGCCGCGACCTCGGCCCGGCTCTTTCCGCTCGCGCGGGCGCGGGTATCGACCGCCATGGGCGTGTCCATCAATCCTGGCAGAATCACATTGGCGCGCACGCCGAATTCGGCATTTTGGATGGCGATCTGCTGAGTGACCGCGATCATTGCGGCCTTGGTCGCCTTGTAGGCCACGTTGGGATATTGCTCCCACGCGGCGACCGACGAGATCGTGATGATGACGCCCGAGCGTTGCGCGCGCATCACCGGCAAGACGTGCTTGCAGGCCATGATCGCGCCGCGCAGGTTGATGGTCGCGATGCGGTCGAATGCCGCCTCGGTGATCTCGGCAAGCGGCGCGTCGCCGCCGGCGATGCTGACGCCGACATTGTAGTGCAGCACATCGATGCGGCCCCAACGCTGCCGCGCGGCCTCGACCATCGCGGCGAGCGTCGCCTCCTTGGTGACGTCGGCCTCGAACGCAACGCACTCCCCGCCTGACTGTCGCGCCATGGCCACCGTTTCCTCGGCGGAGGACAGTTTGTTGTCGACGGCGAGCACCTTGGCGCCTTCCTGCGCGAAGCGCAGGACCGTGGCGCGGCCGTTGCCCATGCCCTCGCCCGGCGATTGGCCGGCGCCCACGACGATCGCGATCTTATCCTTGAGACGCATGGAGTCCTCGACTGCAATGCTGCCGCCCGCAGCTTATGGAAATTCGCCCACGGACACGAGCCTTGCACGCTGCATCGATCTAGTCAGCCCCGAGCGTCCTCGAGCGTCGGCGTGGCCGAACCGATGAGCACGGATTTCGCCGGCGCCGCATCCGAGCTACCATCGGTTTCAAGAATAAGCCACTCAGCCGGAGGAAGCCCCCATGATCAACCGCCGTACCTTCAGCGCGCTCCTTGCCGGCACGGTCGCAGCCCCCAACCGCGCGTGGAGTCAACAAGTGACAGCAAAGACTGCCTTTTATGCCAGCACCGGGCCGGAGCTCACGCTGTTCGACGTCGACGTCGGCGATGGCGCGCTCCAAAAGCGCAGCACGGTGACGCTGCCCGCCAACGTGCAATATGCCTGGCCGCATCCGTCGAAACGATATCTCTACGTCGTGTCGAGCAGCGGCGGACCGGGCGTTGCCGGCACCACGCATCTGGCCAATGCTTTCCGCGTCGATCCGGTTTCGGGCGCGCTCTCACCGCACGGCGAGCCGCAATCCCTGCCGTCGCGTCCCATTCACACCAGCGTCGACAGGTCTGGCGAATATCTGCTCACCGCCTACAACGACCCGAGCAACGTCACCGTCCATCGCATCAACGGCGACGGCTCCATCGGCGAACCGATAAGCCAGCCGGACAAGCTCGATACCGGCATCTACGGGCATCAGATCCGCACGACGCCGGGAAACCAGACCGCGATCCTGGTCGCGCGCGGCAACAATGCAGCCGGTGGCAAGCCGGAGGATCCCGGCGCGCTCAAGCTCTTCGGATTCAAGCGCGGTGCGCTGACGAATCTGGCTTCGATCGCGCCGGGAACCGGGCTCGGCTTCGGGCCACGGCATCTCGATTTCCATCCCTCGCAGCCCTGGGTCTACGTTTCGATCGAGCGGCAGAACAAGCTCTACACCTACAAGCTGCAATCGGACGGCGGCCTCGGCCGCGACCCGATCTTCGTCAAGGACACCTTGGCCGATCCCGCCAACGTCAAACCGGCGCAAGGCGCGGGGCCAATTCACGTGCATCCGAACGGCCGCTTCGTCTATCTCACCAACCGCAACCAGGGCGAGGTCGAGTTCGAAGGCAAGAAGGTCTTCAACGGTGGCGAGAACAGCGTTGCCGTGTTCGCTATCGATGCACAGACCGGGGAGCCGAGCCTCGTCCAGACCGTCGAAGGCCGCGGCATCCACCTGCGAACCTTCGGCATCGACCCGAGCGGGCAGCTGCTCGTGGCGGCGAGCATCAGGCCGCTTGCGGTACGCGACGGCAACGCGCTCAAAACGCTGACCGCCGGCATCATGGTCTATCGCATCGCCGGCGACGGCAGGCTCTCGTTCGCGCGCAAGTACGACGTCGACACCGGCAAGGGCCAGCAATTCTGGAGCGGCATGGTCACGCTGACATAGCCGTGCAACGAGGTAGGGCGTCGCTCGCGGTCGTGCGGCGGATTTTTGGAATTCGGAACGGAATTGGTGCCGGCGGCCGACGGTTCGCTGGTCGCGCTGTTGGGAGCCTCGCCCGGCCGACCGGAAGCACGCGGGTGGTGGCCGCGGCCGGATTCGAACCGGCACTCCGGTTTCCCAGAAGCAGATTTTAAGTCTGCTGTGTCTACCGTTCCACCACGCGGCCTAGGCGCAAGCGCTTCTAGCACGGCAGGCGCACGCACGTCGGGTGTACCCGACGTCGCTCTTTAAGAGCCCGATTTGGGGCAAGACGGGAAAACGGGTGTGCCGGAGGCGGCCGGGGATGTCGCTTACTGCTTGAACGCGCGGCCCCAGACGGTTTCCCAGTCCTGCCCGGCGACGTCGGTCACGCGGCCGTCGCGCTCGTAGAACTTATTGGGAATCTGGAACATCGCCAGCATCAACCCACCCTCGGGCGTCCAAGCGACGTGGCGGCTGCCGGTCTCGCGCCAGACGAATTCGCCGGCCTTGACCTCGAGGCCAGCAGCAGGACCCTCCTTGTCCACGAGCTTGCCCTCGAGCACGTAGGTCTGCTCGATCTTCACATGCTCGTGGTCGGGAAGAACGGCTCCCGGCGCAAAACGCATCAGCGCGGTGACGAGTCCGGTCTCCCGGTCGAACAACAGCGTCTTGACCTCACAGCCGGGGAAGCGGGTCTTCTGCCATTCCATCTGGGCGGGCCGCACCACGTGGGAATGCTTCTCGGCGGATTTTTGTAATTTCGGCGTGACGGCGTCCATGGCCACTCCTCCTCGGGCCGCGATGTCGCGGCGTAGTGCGCGCGATCATAGCCGAACGCGGGGCTAGTGTCCCGATTCCGAAGTTCGCAAACGCTCGCGGCACCCTCTGATGCGAACTTCGGAATCAAAGGGACACTAGCAACTTTATGACTCCAGGGCGGTTTTGGATTTGAAGTTCCTAAACGAGCTCCCAGCCACAATGATAGGAACTTCAAATCCACCGCCCCTAGCGCGCCTCTACAATCCACCGTCCCGGATCGGCGGCTGGAAGGCAAGGCCGGTGTCCCAGGGAAAATAGATCCAGGTGTCTTGCGATACTTCGGTAATGAACGTGTCGACCATGGGTCGGCCCATGGGCTTGGCGTAGACGGTCGCAAAATGCGCCTCGGGCAGCAGCTCGCGCACCACCTTAGCGGTTCTGCCGGTATCGACGAGATCATCGACGATCAACACGCCCTTGCCGCGCCCGCCGCCGATGCCGACGACGCTGCGTGCCACGTCCTTGAGCACGTTGATCTCGCCCTGCGTGATGTGGTTGTAGCTCGAGACGCATACCGTCTCGATCAGCCGGATGCCGAGCTCGCGCGCGACGATCGCGGCGGGGACCAGGCCGCCGCGGGTTACGCAGACGATCGCCTGGAACGGGCCGGCGCCGGCGAGCCGCCAGGCGAGCGCGCGCGCATCACGATGGAATTGGTCCCACGAGACCGGAAAGGCTTTCTGCGGCTGCGGCTGCGGCTGCGCCTGCTCGAGCGGTTGCGCCATCGTCCTCCCCAACCGGAAAAGGGCTGGGGGCCTTCTAGCGCATGTCGAGCACGAAATCGAACCGTGCGGCGAGCCCGTCGCCGGCCTCCGCCATTTGTATCACCAGTTCGCGGCGGAACAGACCGTCGCGGCGGTTCATCGGCTCGTCCGGAAAGTAGAGCTGAGTGGTGAGCACGCCTCGCTGCGGCGCCTGCACCTTGACGTGATAGTGACGCGTGCGGCCGGTATAGAGCGCCGGCAAGATGGTGCGCAGGCGGTAGCGGCCCTCGGCATCGGTAAAAAGGTGTCCGCGATAGCGAAAGCCGACGTTGTCGTACTCGCCGCGCTCATCGGCATGCCAGAAATCGAGGAGCGCCCGCACGACCGGCTGGCAGGAGCGCGTGAGAACCTGCCCGCTGACCTCGACCGGGCGCGCCGAGCTGTTCGGCTCGACGAGATCGGCGCGCAGCGGCGAACTGGGCTTGAAATACGGCCCCTCGGTCTGCCGCACGGTCGGCTCATCCCCGTCGTGACATGCCGGCGTCGCTACAAGCGGCGCCGCGAGTGCGTCGTCGAATGCGAATCCGGCCGCGGCGAGAGCGCCCAGCATCCGCCGGCGTGTGGGATGAAACGGCATGACGGCCTCCTCGCATGCGAGCGCGCCCCTTTCCGATCTTACCCGTGGTCGCAGGCCGGCGGGCATCACGAGCGCGTCAGCGCGCGCCAGTCAGTTGCCCGATCTGCGGACCGTGCGCGTGTTTGCCCGAGCCCCGCCGGCCCGCGACGATCACCCCCCGCTCGATTGCGCGCCCCGCACCCGCTCGAGCATCTCCTCCACCGCGCGCGCGGCATGCGCGAGCTTTTGCGCGTCGCGCGCGCGCAGCACCACGTTGGTATTGGGCCCGTGCTGCGGATCGAAGAACGGATAGCTGCCGATCGCGACTTCGGGATTGGCCTTGGCGATCTCGCCGAGCTGGGTGCCGATGTCGCCCTCGCGCGCGTCCGCGCGCAGGGTCTGCGACAGCATGCGAACACCGGTTTTGAGCTTGGGGGCGACCTCGTCGAGCATGGCCTGCATGATGGTCGGTACGCCGGCCATGACGATGACATTGCCGATCCAAATTCCGGGCGCGCCCGACACTTTGTTGATCACGAGATCGGCGCCCTTGGGAATGCGCGTCATGCGCAGCCGCGCTTCGTTCATCTCCGCTCCGGTTGCGCGCAGCCGCTCCTGCAGGATGGCGAGCGCGCGCGGATCGACGTCGATCGGCACCCCGAACGCCTTGGCGACGCAGTCGGCGGTGATGTCGTCGTGGGTCGGCCCGATACCGCCGGTGGTGAAGACGTAAGTATAGCGGTGGCGCAACGCGTTGAGCGCCTCGACGATCGGCCCTTCCTCGTCGCCGACCACGCGGACTTCCCTGAGATCGATGCCGACCGCGGTCAGATACTCCGCGATATAGGCGATGTTCTTATCCTTGGTGCGGCCGGAGAGGATCTCGTCGCCGATCACAAGCAGCGCGGCGGTGACGGGCTCTTTCGGCGCGGATGAATTTGCGGCGGTCATGGCGGCCCGAGTGCTAGTGTGGTGGATTTGAAGTTCCTACGCATTCGCAGCGAGCTCGTATAGGAACTTCAAATCCAAAAACCACACTAGAGTCATAAGTTTGCTAGTGTCCCTTTGATTCCGAAGTTCGCACATGAGTGTACCGCAAGGGCTTGCGAACTTCGGAATCGGGACACTAGCGGCCCGGCGCAGCGGGCCATCCCTACCCTGCCATTGTGCGTTATCATGCTTCAAGTCGTCCGCCGGGGGCGCCCGCTCCCGGCCAAGCAAGTCCCCGGGCGCGCCGGGGGCAGGCGGGAGGAGACGGATGCCCGGACCGGCGCGGCCACGCCCGATCGCCTACGCGCGCCCACGCATCGTCTGCGAAGCGGGCCGCAACGGCGCTTTGCACTGTCGCTCGAGCGAGTCCTTGGCGCCCCACGATCCGAGCCTGGCGCGCCTTTTCCGTGCGGCGGTCGAGCGCAATCCCGCAGGCCTGTTCCTGGCCGAGCGCGACGGCGGCGGCTGGCGCAAGTTGACCTATGCGGCGGCGCGACCGCTCGTGGACGCGCTGGCGCAGAGTTTGATCGAGCGCGGGCTCTCGGCCGAGCGGCCGGTGATGGTTCTCTCCGCCAACGGCATCGATCACGCCCTGCTCACGCTCGCCGGCCACACCGCCGGCATTCCCGTGGCGTCGATTTCGGTCGCCTATTCGCTCCAGAGCCAGGACCACGCCAAGCTCAAGCACATCGCGGCCTTGCTGGCGCCTGGCCTGGTCTACGTTGCGGACACCGGCCCTTTCGCCAAAGCGCTCGCCGCGCTCGAGCTCAAAGCCGAGATCGTGGCGAGCCGCAACGGCGCCAACATGGAGGGCGTCACCGCTTTCGATCGCTTGGCGCAGGGCCGTCCCGGCCCGGCATTGGACAAAGCCGCCGCGGCGATCGGCGCCGACACCATCGCCAAGTTTCTGTTCACCTCCGGCTCGACCAGCTTGCCCAAGGGCGTCGTCAACACCCACGGCATGCTGACGGCGAACCAGCAGCAGCTCGCGCAGATCTGGCCGTTCCTCGACGAGGCGCCGCTCGTGCTGCTCGATTGGCTCCCGTGGAACCACACCTTCGGCGCCAACCACAATTTCAATCTGGTGCTGCGCCATGCCGGCACGCTCTACATCGACGGCGGCAAGCCGGTTCCCGGTCTCATCGACGAGACCGTGCGCAATCTCGGCGAGGTCTCGCCCACGGTCTATTTCAACGTGCCGGCGGGCTACGCGGCGCTGCTGCCGTTTCTCGAACGGGACGAGGCACTGGCGCGCTCGTTTTTCCGCACGCTGCGGCTGATCTTCTACGCCGGCGCTGCTCTGCCGCAGGACTTGTGGGAACGGCTCGAAGCGGTATCGCAACGCGCAACCGGCGAGCGCGTGCCGATGACCTCGTCGTGGGGCACCACCGAGACGTCGCCGCTTTCGACCGCCGCGCATTTCATGATCGAGCGCGCGGGTCCGATCGGCGTGCCCGTCCCCGGCGTCGAACTCAAGCTCGTGCCCACCGGCGACAAGCTCGAAGTGCGGGTGCGCGGGCCGCACGTGACGCCCGGCTACTGGAAACGGCCCGATCTCACGCGCGCGGCATTCGACGAGGACGGCTTCTACATGCCGGGCGACGCCGTGCGCCTTGCCGACCCGGCCGAGCCGGCCAAAGGCATCGTGTTCGACGGCCGCCTGGCCGAGGACTTCAAGCTCGCCACCGGCACCTGGGTCGCCGTGGGCGTGCTCCGCGTCGCAGCGCTCGCCGCCGCCTCGCCGGCGCTGCAGGACGCCATCATCGCCGGCGAGAACCGTGAATGGGTCGGCATGCTGGCCTGGCTCAACACCGCCGGCTGCCGCAAGCTCGTCGGCTGTGAAGCTGCGTTGCCCGAGCTTGCCCGCCATCCCGCCGTGCGCGAGCACGTCGGGCGCGCCATCGCCCGATGGAACGCCGATCACGGCGGCTCCTCGCAGCGGATCGCGCGGGTGCTGCTGCTGCCGGACGCGCCCTCCATCGACGCCAACGAGATCACCGACAAGGGCTACATCAACCAGCGGCTCGCGCTCGAGCGGCGCAAGGTCGAGGTCGAGCGGCTGTTCGCGCCGGCGCCCGATGCCGACGTGCTGATCGTGCCGGCGCGGTCATGACCCCAGGACGCAAGTTCGCGGAGGCCCGAAACGCTCCCCGTGTCCCCTCCCCGGAACAATTTCATCACGCGCGCGCTTTTCGATAGAATGAGGGAGGAGGCCTGCGATGGGCGACCGCTTCTCGAAGATTGTAGTCGGCGCGCTTCTGGTCGTCCTCGCGGTCTATTTCGCGCAGCCCTATGTCGACCGTCTGCTGTTTTCGGCTTCGACGCCGCGCGCGGTCCAGCCGCGCGGCAATTTGGCCGAGATCGAGCGCACCTCGATTGAAATCTTCGAGCGCGCGTCTCCTTCCGTCGTGCAAGTGGTAGGGCGCGCCGACGGGATCGCAGCACTGCCATCCGAGGACGAGAACGTCCCGGCACAATCGGGGACAGGCTTCGTGTGGGACGCCGCCGGCGACATCGTCACCAACGATCACGTGGTCGAGGGGACCAGCAGTCTCGCCGTTCGCCTCGCCTCCGGCCAGGTGCTGCCGGCCAAAATCGTCGGGACCGCGCCCAACTACGACCTCGCGGTGGTTCGCGTGGACAATACGCGCGCATTGCCGCCGCCGATCGCGATCGGCACATCCGACGACCTCAAGGTCGGGCAATGGGTGTTCGCCATCGGCAACCCGTTCGGGCTCGATCAATCCTTGACCACCGGCATCATCAGCGCGCTCAAGCGCCGGCTGCCCACCAGCGGCGGGCGTGAAATCACCAACGTGATTCAGACCGACGCGGCCATCAACCCCGGAAATTCCGGCGGTCCGCTGCTCGACTCGGCGGGGCGGGTGATCGGCGTCAACACCGCCATTCTTTCCCCGTCCGGGACGAACGCGGGCATCGGCTTTGCCATCCCGATCGATTCCGTCAATCGCGTCGTGCCCGAACTCATCCGCAGGGGCTCGGTGCCGACGCCGGGCATCGGGATCGTTGCCGCCAGCGAGGCCGTGGCGGCGCGCGCGGGCGTCCAGGGCGTCGTTATCGTGAGAACCTCCCCGGGCTCGTCCGCCGCGCGCGCCGGATTGCGCGGCATGGACCCGAATACCGGAAAGCCAGGCGATGTCATCGTCGCCCTCGACGGCAAGCCGGTGCGGGGGCTCGCGGACCTGATCCAAGAGCTCGAGCGCGTCGGGGTGGGCAAGCGGGTAACGCTGACCGTGCAGCGGGACGGCCGCGAGATTCCGGTCGAGGTCGAGGTGATGGACATCGGGCGCAGGGGATGATCAAAAGGGAATTGGCAAACACGACGCCGACGAGGTTCTATTTGACGCTGCGACCTCGTTGCATGCTCGTAGGAAACTCAAGTCCCCCACATCAGCGACGCCCCGTCGGCACCGCCCGCCGGCCAAATTCTCAAAAGCAAGTCACGCCACAGTGCGAGCACAGGAACCAAAACCGTGATCGATCTCTATACCTGGACGACCCCCAATGGCCGCAAAGCCTCCATCCTGCTCGAGGAGTTGCAACTGCCGTATACCGCGCATCCCGTCGACATCAGCAAGGACGAGCAGTTCAAGCCGGAATTCTTGAAGATCAGTCCGAACAACCGCATTCCCGCCATCGTCGACCGCGACACCGGCATCAGCCTGATGGAATCGGCCGCGCTCATGATCTACCTCGCGGACAAGACCGGAAAGCTCATGCCGAAAGAGGGTGAGCCGCGCTACCGGGTGCTCGAGTGGCTAATGTGGCAGATGGGCGGGCCGGGCCCCATGTTCGGACAAGTCCACCATTTCGTGAAATATAACCAGGGCAAGGCGCCCTACGCCGAAGAGCGTTTCCTCAAGGAAGCACGGCGCCTCTATGGCGTGCTCGACCGCCGCCTGACGGAGCGCGAATTCGTCGCCGACAACTATTCCATCGCCGATATCGCCATCTGGCCGTGGGTCTCGCGCTACGAATGGCAGACCATCGATCTCAAGGAATATCCCAACGTGAGGCGGTGGTACACGACCATTGCGAGACGGCCGGCGGTTCAGAAGGGCTACAAAGTGCCGAAGGACGTCGGCGAGATTCCAATACCGGCTTGATGCCCGCGTCGGGTCGCAGCGCAGGCAGTCTGGCGCTCGCGTCGTGTGATCGCGGCGCATGCGGTTCGCTCGCCCTCTCCCCGCGAGCGGGCCGATGGAGCACCCCGAGGTTGCGTCAACGCCGCCGTCCGGCGCCGTTGCGTTGGTGGCTTTCGATGTTCGTTGCCGCGCTCGCGCTGGGTTCCGCGCAACCGGGCAAGGCGCAGGACACCATCGAGCGGCCGGTGACCATCTATGTGGCCGGCACCGCGGGCGGCGGCATCGATCTTTACGCGCGGCTGGTCGCTCGTCACATGGGGCGCCATATTCCCGGCAAACCTGCGGTGACGGTGCAGGTGATGCCGGGCGCGGGCGGCATCCGCGCGGCGAACTATCTTGCCGAGCAGGCGCCGCGCGACGGCACCGCGATCACGACCTTCGCCAGCGGGCCGATTCTCGAGCCGCTGATCGGCGCGCGCAATCCCGGCTACGACATGAGCAGCTTCACCTGGATCGGCGCCATCACCAAGGATATCGGTCTGTGCATCTCCTGGGGGCCGACGCCGTTCAAGACCATCGACGACGTCAAGACGCAGCAGATGATCGTCGCCGGGACCGGCGCAGGCTCGGAAACCGACACTTGGCCCATCGTCCTCAATGACGTGCTCGGCACCAAGTTCAAGCTGGTGACCGGCTACGTGGGCAGCCAGGAAACGATCCTGGCGATCGAACGCGGCGAGGCGCACGGGCGCTGCGTGTTCAGTCAATCCGCGCTCAAGATCGCCAAGCCCGATTGGCTGCGCGACAAGAAGATCAACGTGCTCGTTCTCACCGCGCTCGAAAAGAGCGCGGAGTTTCCGGGCGTGCCGGCGGTGGTCGATCTCGTCACCAAGCAGGAGGACCGCCAGCTGCTCGAGCTCATGGTCGGACCTTCGGCCATGGCGCGGCCATTCGCGGCGCCGCCCGGCATGGGAGCCGACAAGGCCGCCCTGCTGCGGCGCGCCTTCGACGCGACCATGCAGGACGGCGAATTCCTCGCCGAGGCGGCTAGAATGAAAGCCGATCTCGCGCCCACGACGGGCGAGGACGTGCAAAAGCTGGTCGCGCGGATCTATGCGACGCCGCGGCCGGTAGTCGAGCGCGTCAAAAAACTTCTGGCTCCGTAGGCCCCGACGCGACTCGACCAGGCCGGCGCGTTAAGCAGCGATCGCCCAAAACGTGTGCAAACCACGCGATCGTGGCGCGCGCGGACAGCCCGAATACTGCTTGGGTTGGCGCGCGGCTTGCAGCTAGGATCGGGTTGCGCCCCTTCTTGTGGCTCACACGCGCACGATCGAGGCAATCCCATGGTAGGCGCGTTCGACGAGATGAAGGGCAGCGACGGGGCGCTGCGGCCCGCCTACGGCGAGTTATTTCGCTGGCTCGCCGAGGTGCCGTCCGACGTGCTGGACTACCGCCGGCGCGAGGCCGAGGTCCTGTTCCGCCGCATCGGCATCACCTTCGCGGTCTACGGTGAAGCGGACGCCCAGGAGCGGCTGATCCCCTTCGACGTGCTGCCGCGCATTCTCGCCTCCGCCGAGTGGGACATCCTGCGCGCCGGGCTCGAGCAGCGCGTCAAAGCCATCAATCTCTATATCCGCGACGTCTACACGCGGCGCGAAATCCTCAAAGCCGGCGTGGTGCCGGAAGAGCTGGTGTTCCAAAATCCCGTGTTCCGGCCGGAAATGAACGGCCAGAAGGTGCCGCATGACATCTACGTCCACATCGGCGGCATCGACATCGTGCGGGTCGATCCCGAAACCTTCTATGTGCTCGAGGACAACGCGCGCACGCCGTCGGGCGTCTCTTACATGCTGGAGAACCGCGAAATCATGCTGCGGCTCTTTCCGGAATTGTTCGCCCGCCACCGGGTGGCGCCGGTCGAGAATTATCCGGACGAACTGTTGGCGACCTTGAAGTCGGTGGCGCCGACGACCTCCAGCGCCGATCCGACGGTCGTGCTGCTCACGCCCGGCGTCTACAATTCGGCCTATTACGAGCACTCGTTCCTTGCCGACAAGCTCGGCGTGGAGTTGGTCGAAGGCCGCGACCTGTTCGTGAAGGACGATCTCGTCTTCATGCGCACGACGCAGGGACCCAAACGCGTCGACGTGATCTATCGCCGCATCGACGACGATTTTCTCGATCCGTTGGCCTTCCGGCCGGATTCCGTGCTCGGGGTGCCGGGGCTGATGTCGGTCTATCAGGCCGGCAACGTCACGCTCGCCAATGCGGTCGGCACCGGCATCGCCGACGACAAGGCGGTCTACAGCTATATGCCGGCGATCGTGAAGTTCTATCTGGGCGAGGAGCCGATCCTCAAGAACGTGCCGACCTGGCTGTGCCGCGACGCCGAGCATCTGAGTTACGTGCTCGATCACCTGGAGGAGATCGTGGTCAAGGAGGTGCACGGCTCGGGCGGCTACGGCATGTTGATCGGACCGATGGCCGACAAGGCCACGATCGCGGCGTTCCGCGCCAAGCTCAAATCGAATCCGACGAATTTCATCGCGCAGCCGACGCTCGCGCTCTCGACCTGCCCGACCTGCGTCGAGGAAGGCGTTGCGCCTCGCCACGTCGATCTGCGCCCGTTTGTGCTGACCGGGCGCGATCGCATCCGCATCGTGCCTGGGGGCCTCACCCGGGTGGCGTTGAAGAAAGGCTCGCTTGTGGTCAATTCCAGCCAGGGTGGCGGGACGAAGGACACGTGGGTGCTGGATCGATGACGACAAGCTTGCGATATCTGGGACCGTTCCAGGCCGCGGCGGCGCCCGATCGGCGATGCACCCTTGCGCGCTTGTCGCCTCACGCTGCACCGCATCCGGGATACGCATAGTCTCGATGCTCTCGCGCACCGCCGATAATCTCTACTGGCTCGCGCGTTACGTCGAGCGCGCCGAATATCTCGCACGCATCCTCGAAGTGACGCAGCGCCTCACCACGCTGCCGCTCGCCTATGTCGGCTCCTCCAACGAATGGGAATCGGCGGTCGCCACCGCCGGCTGCACGCATGCATTTGCCGCCGCCTATCCGGAGGCGAACGAGGAGGCGGTCACGGACTTTCTCTGCTTCTCGACCGCCAATCCCTCCTCCATCCGAAACTGCTTCGAGATCGCCCGCACCAACGCGCGCGCGGTGCGCACCGCGCTTACGGTCGAAATGTGGGATGCCATCAACGGCACCTGGCTCGAGCTCAAGCGCTTCGGCAACGGGCCGACCTCACGCGAGGAGTTCATGCGCTTCCTGCGCTGGGTGCAGGAATCCTCGCTGCGCTTCGATGGCTCGGCCTACCGCACCATGTTGCGCAACGACGCTTATTGGTTCTCCCGTCTCGGCGTCTACATGGAACGCGCCGACAACACCGCGCGCATCCTCGACGTCAAGTATCACATGCTGCTGCCGGCGCACGAGCGCGTCGGCGGGCCGCTCGACTATTTCCAGTGGTCGGCGATCCTGCGCTCGGTGTCGGCGCTGACCGCCTATCACTGGGTCTATCGCGAGAGCGTGAAGCCTTGGCTGATCGCCGACCTGCTGATCCTGCGCGATGAGATGCCGCGTTCGCTGGCGAGCTGCTACGAGAACCTCGTCGCCTACCTCGACCACATCGCCCGCGCCTACGGCCGCCACGGGCCGGCCCAGCGCCATGCGCGCGCGGTGCGCGCCCAGCTCGAGAACAGTCGCATGGACGAGATTTTCCAGCAGGGAATGCACGAATTCATCAGCGAATTCATCGACAACAACAACCGCCTCGGCGCCGCCATCGCCGAGCAATATCTGATGTAGAGCGGGCGCCGGGGCCGCAGGACGGCCGCAACCGCACTCGGCCGCACGCACGCCGTCCGGTATGTTCTTCCCTCGCACATCGGCTGTCCGCGCTCATGCGTATCCGCATCTCGCATCTGATCGCCTACGGGCTACGAGACGACCGCCACCAGCGTGATCCAGATGCTTAGCCCGCGCAACCACGACGGCCAGTACGTGGCGCGCTTGAGGCAGCATTGCGGGCTTGCCACCTGGGTCGGTATATAGGGCCGCTGGGCAGGGAGCCGTTCGAACGTCATGACCTATTGCTGCGGCATTTTGGTGCGCGACGGTCTCGTGATGTTCGCCGACACCCGCACCAACGCCGGTGTCGACAACATCGCGACCTTCCGCAAGCTCCACATCTTCACCCGTCCTGGGCAGCGCATCATGGCGATCGCCTCGGCCGGCAACCTCTCCATCAGCCAGTCGGTGGTCAGCATCCTGCGGGAGGGCTGGGAAAATCCCGAGACCGGCGAGACCGAGACGCTGATCAACGCGCCCACCATGTTTCAGGCGGCGCAGCGCGTCGGTCATATCGTCCGCCAGCTTTACGACATCGAGGGCAAGGCGCTCGAAGCCTCGGACGTGAAATTCGACGTCTCGTTCCTGCTGGGAGGTCAGATCAAGGGCGAGCGGCCGCGGCTGTTCATGCTCTACTCCGCCGGCAATTTCATCGAATGTACCCAGGACACGCCCTATCTGCAGATCGGCGAGCACAAATACGGCAAGCCGGTGCTCGACCGCGCCATCACCTACGACATCGACCTCTACGATGCACTCAAGGTCGGGCTGGTCTCGGTCGATTCTACCATGCGCTCGAATCTCAGCGTCGGCCTGCCCATCGACCTTCTGATTGCGCGCCGCGACGTCTGCGACGCCGAACTCAACTTCCGGATCGAACCGGGGGAGCCGTATTTCCACGACCTGCGCGAACGCTGGTCGGCGGCGCTGCGGGCCGCTCACGCCGGAATTCCCCGTCCGCCCTACAAGAACATCCGCTGAAGGCGCAGCGCGAACCCGGCTTGGGGCATCGCAAGCGACTAGTGTCCCGATTCCGAAGTTCGCAAGCTCTTGCGGCACACTCTCGTGCGAACTTCGGAATCAAAGGGACACTAGCAACTCTATGACTCTAGTGCCGCTTTGAACCCGAAGTTCGCAACTGTCCATGCCGCACGATGTGTGCGAACTTCGGGTTCGCGGCACTGGTCTTCGACCAATGATTTGAGCCGCGAGGAGGAACCCTGATGGCTGCGTTGCAAAAAGTCGCTGTTGTCACCGGCGCCGGGACCGGCATCGGCAAGGCCGTTGCGCTGGCGCTGATGAAGGAGGGCTACGCCGCCGTATTCGCGGGGCGGCGAAAGGACAAGCTGGAGGAGGCCGCGAGCGAGGGCAAGGCGAGCGGCGCAAAAAGCCTCGTCGTTCCCACCGACGTCAGCGATCCGGCGACGATCAAGGCGCTGTTCGCCAAAACCAAGGAGACGTTCGGCCGGCTCGACGTCCTCTTCAACAATGCCGGCATCGGCGCCCCGGCGGTTCCGCTCGAGGACCTGCCTTACGAGACCTGGAGGCAGGTGGTCGACACCAATCTCACCGGCATGTTTCTGTGCACGCAGGAAGCGATCAGGATCATGAAGGCGCAGGACCCGCGCGGCGGGCGCATCATCAACAACGGCTCGATCTCCGCGCACGCGCCGCGCCCGCGTTCGGTCGCCTATACCGCGACCAAGCACGCGGTGACCGGGCTGACCAAATCGACCGCGCTCGATTGCCGCGCCTACAACATCTGCTGTGGACAGATCGATATCGGCAACGCGGCGACCCCGTTGACCGAACGCATGGTGCAAGGCCAAGGCGTGATGCAGGCGGACGGCCGCATGGCGATGGAGGCGCGCATGAACGCCGACGACGTCGGCCGGGCCGTGGTGTACATGGCCAACCTCCCGCTCGACACCAACGTCCTGTTCATGACCGTGATGGCGAACCTGATGCCGTTCGTCGGGCGGGGATGATGCACCGGCGCTCGAAGCAATTTTGCGCGCGCAACCGCCTCGGCGGAGCGGACGATATCGGCTGCGTTACGCTTGCGCGGGCGTTGCGCCGCGCTAGTCGATCAGGGTCACGTTGACTTTCGCGCCCGCCTTCACCTTCGCCAGCGCCTTCACGTTGCCGATAGCCTTGGCGAAAATGTTGCATGGGCTCGCCAGCCGCGTTTCGTCACCGCGGCTGATCGGCGTGCGGCCGAAGCCGAGCGCAATCGCGTGGCCGCTCGGCCAATAGGCGACCTCGCCGGGAGTAACCACAGCGCGCGCGTCTTTCTCCACCGCGGCCTTGACCGGGATTTCGAAGTAGATCTCCTCGCCCCAGGTCAGTGCCGACGACGAGATCGGCAGCGCTGCCGCGACTGCGCGCGCAGTCGGCGTATCGAGCAGCTCGGCGTCGAGCGTGAGCGCGCCGAAATCGAAGCGAATACGTCTCATTCACGCCTCCGTTGACCGCCGCCGTTGCGTGGCGCATTTTTCACCGCCTTGCAACAGGATTGGCGACCCGCGTTCTCCTCGAGATAACACCGCACGTCGGATTTCGCCTCGTTGGCGCCACCGAGCCGCGCCTTGACGAAGGGGGTCAATGGAAAATCTCCAATCCGCATTCGGCATCTTCGCCCTGCTCGCCCTTGCCTGGATCGTCAGCGAAGACCGCCGCGGCGTGGCGTGGGGGCAGGCCGCGGCCGCGCTGCTGGTGACGTTCGTTACCGCGGTCATCCTGCTCAAGGTCCCGGGCGCCACGCGCGTTTTCGCGGCGATCAACGATGCGGTCGATGCGATCGCCGCCGCAAGCAGGGCCGGCACCTCCTTCGTTTTCGGCTATCTCGGTGGCGGCCAACTTCCCTACGAGCTCAAGGTGCCGGGGGCGGAATTTGTGCTCGCGCTGCAGGCCTTGCCGATCGTGCTGGTGATGAGCGTGTTGACCACCCTCTTGTTCCATTGGCGCATCCTGCCGCCGCTCGTGCACGGCTTCTCCTGGCTGCTGGAGCGCACGCTCAAGGTCGGCGGGGCGGTCGGGCTCTCGACCGCGGCCAATATCTTTCTCGGCATGGTCGAGGCGCCGCTGTTCATCCGGCCTTACCTGGCAAGCCTCACGCGCAGCGATCTGTTCATCGTGATGACCGGCGGCATGGCCGGCATCGCCGGCACGGTTCTGGTGATCTACGCCACTTTGCTCGGCCCGCTCATTCCCGACGCCGCGGCGCATTTCGTGATCGCCTCGGTGATGGGGGCACCGGCCGCCATCCTCGTCAGCCTGATCATGGTGCCGGAGCGCATCGATCAGCGCACCGGCGGCGAGCGGGTCGAGGTGGCAAAGGTCGCTTCGAGCACCATGGACGCCATCGTGCGAGGCACCGCCGCCGGCCTCGAACTTCTGCTCAACATCTGCGCCATGCTGATCGTGCTGGTCGCGTTGGTTCATCTCGCCAATGCGATCATCGGTCTCCTGCCCGCCGTTGCGGGCGCGCCGATCACGCTGCAACGCTTGCTCGGTTACGTCATGGCGCCGGTGTGCTGGCTCATGGGCGTGCCTTGGACGGAGGCGGCGACGGCCGGCGCTTTGATGGGGATCAAGACCATCCTCAACGAGTTCATCGCCTATGTGGAGTTCTCGAAGCTGCCCCCCGACGCGCTCGATCCGCGCTCGCGGCTGATCATGCTCTACGCCATGTGTGGTTTCGCCAATTTCGGCTCGCTCGGCATCATGATCGCGGGGCTCGCCACCATGGCGCCGGAGCGGCGCGACGACGTGCTTTCGCTCGGCGTCAAGTCGATCGTGTCGGGGACGATCGCGACCTGCCTGATGGGCGCGATCGTGGGCGTGTTGACCTAGGTTGCGCGATCAAGCCACGATCTCGCATGGGTCAGTGCAGACGGAATTCTCCGTTGATGGAGCGGATTTCGGCCGGCCTGATCAGACGGGCATGCGCGACCGTGACCGAATGCAGCGGTCCCTCGAGCGTCTCCAGCCAGAAGGCGAGAAACCGGTTGAGCACCGGAAATCTCGGGCAGAGGTCGTAGTCCTGCCAGACGTAGGTCTGCAGCAGAGAGGGATGATCGGGAAGCCGATAGAGGATTTGCGCGGTGGTCAGACCATAGCCCTCGAGCTGGCGGCGGAAGTCCCTGGAAGCCAATTCTTTGGCGGCCAATTGCCGAGATGCCATGACGTCCTCCGATTCGGACATCGAGTCTGGTAATCACCTCCCACATAAACAAGGACAAAAAATGAATAAAGTTCCCAAAATCAAGGTGTTAGCAGCATTGCGACGGAAGTGCTGACAAGCTCGTCGCGACGGCCTGTAGTGGCGTCTTGCGCGAGGCACAAGGGCCTGGCACTCAAATTAACCGACTGCCAAATTGGGCTTGGCACTCCTAATCAGGGAGTGCTAAATTTTTTCGAGGTGCCTCTTGCGGGCGAAAATAGTGCCCCCTATGTCGCGCCTGGAACGAGCGGCAGAGGCTCGCCCTTTTGCTGTGGTCCACCAACGCAAAATCTCAAATTCTGTCAGAAGCTTAAGGAGGACATCATGAAGTTTCGTCCGCTTCACGACCGTGTTGTCGTCAAGCGCATCGATGCCGAAGAGAAGACCGCCGGCGGCATCATCATTCCCGACACCGCCAAGGAAAAGCCCTCCCAGGGCGAAGTGATCGCGGTTGGCCCCGGCGGCCGCGACGAGGCCGGCAAGCTCATTCCGATCGACATCAAGGTCGGCGACCGAGTGCTGTTCGGCAAATGGTCGGGCACCGAGGTCAAGATCGACGGCGAAGAGCTCCTGATCATGAAGGAGAGCGACGTCATGGGCGTCATCGAACAGGGCGTCGCCAAGAAGAAGGCCGCCTGACGCCATCGCGTCGGTTCGCCCTCACAACATCATTTCGGAGACAACAGCTATGGCTGCCAAGGAAGTCAGATTCTCGGTGGACGCCCGCGACAAGATGCTGCGCGGCGTCGACATCCTCAACAACGCGGTGAAGGTCACGCTCGGGCCCAAAGGCCGCAACGTCGTGCTCGACAAGAGCTTCGGCGCTCCCCGCGTCACCAAGGACGGCGTGACCGTCGCCAAGGAAATCGAGCTCGAGGACAAGTTCGAGAACATGGGCGCCCAGATGGTGCGCGAGGTCGCCTCCAAGACCTCGGACGTCGCCGGCGACGGCACCACGACCGCGACCGTGCTCGCCGCCTCGATCGTCAAAGAAGGCGCCAAGTCGGTCGCCGCGGGCATGAACCCGATGGACCTCAAGCGCGGCATCGACCTCGCCGTGGAAATGGTCGTGGAAGACCTCAAGAAGAACTCCAAGAAGGTCACCTCGAACGAGGAGATCGCGCAGGTGGCCACCATCTCGGCCAACGGCGACGCCGAAATCGGGCGCTTCCTCGCCGATGCCATGAAGAAGGTCGGCAACGAGGGCGTGATCACGGTTGAAGAGGCGAAGTCGCTGGAGACCGAGCTCGACGTGGTCGAAGGCATGCAGTTCGACCGCGGCTACATCTCGCCCTATTTCGTCACCAACGCGGACAAGATGCGGGTCGAGATGGAGGACCCGTATATTCTCATCAACGAGAAGAAGCTCTCGGGGCTGCAGGAGCTCCTCCCGCTGCTCGAATCGGTGGTGCAGACCGGCAAGCCGCTGCTCATCATCGCCGAGGACGTCGAGGGCGAGGCGCTGGCCACGCTGGTCGTGAACAAGCTGCGCGGCGGGCTCAAGGTCGCGGCGGTAAAGGCCCCCGGCTTCGGCGATCGCCGCAAGGCGATGCTCCAAGACATCGCCGTCCTTACCGGCGGGCAGGCGATCTCCGAGGACCTCGGCATCAAGCTCGAGAACGTCACGCTCAACATGCTGGGCCGCGCCAAGAAGGTCACGATCGACAAGGAGAACACCACCATCGTGGGTGGCGCCGGCAAGAAGTCCGACATCGAAGCCCGCATCACCCAGATCAAAGCGCAGATCGAGGAGACCACCTCCGACTACGATCGCGAGAAGCTGCAGGAGCGCTTGGCCAAGCTCGCCGGCGGCGTCGCAGTGATCCGCGTCGGTGGCGCGACCGAGGTCGAGGTGAAGGAGCGCAAGGACCGCGTGGATGACGCCATGCACGCGACCCGCGCCGCGGTCGAGGAAGGCATCCTGCCGGGCGGCGGCGTCGCGCTGCTGCGCGCCACCGAGGCGCTCAAGAAGGTCCGCCCCCACAACGATGACCAGAAGACCGGGGTCGAGATCGTGCGCAAGGCGCTCTCCTGGCCGGCCCGCCAGATCGCGATCAACGCCGGCGAGGACGGCTCCGTGATCGTCGGCAAGATCATGGAGAAGGATCAGTACGGCTTCGGCTTCGATGCCCAGTCCGGCGAGTACGGCAACCTGGTGTCGAAAGGCATCATCGATCCGACCAAGGTGGTGCGCACCGCGCTGCAGGACGCGGCCTCCGTGGCCGGCCTGCTCATCACCACCGAGGCGATGGTCGCCGAAGTGCCGAGGAAGCAGACGCCTGCCATGCCGCCTGGCGCCGGCGGAATGGGCGGGGGAATGGACTTCTGATCGCTCCGCGATTCAACCACGTTGCGAAGGCCCGGGTGCAAAGCCCGGGCCTTTTTTCGTCGCTCACTCCGCTGGCGCCACCGCCCGCGAGCGCTGCTTCTCCACCGCGTTGACGAGCACCGCGATCACCGCCGTCGCAAACACGAAGCCGAGCGCGATGGTGGCGGTCGTCCCCAGCACGAGGTCGAAACCGCCGCGCCCGTGCAGGAACGCGATGGCCGTCACCGCTGCGCCCGCGGCGAGGAAGGTGAGGAAATAGCGCACCGCGTAGACGCGGCCGCGCCAAGCGTCGGCGGTGTAGCGGGCGATGACGAGGTCGTTGACGGTGACTTGCGCATAGATCGCCGCCATCGTCACGGCGAGCGCCACGATCAGCATCTTGCCGCTGGATTGTGCCGCCCACAGCACGCCCAGGAACTGGAGACTTGCGATCACGGCGAACAGAAGGTGGGGCGGGAATTTCTCCACCAGTCGGCCGACCGCGATCTGGGCGAGCGCGCCGCACATGAACACCGCCGTCGCCACGCCGCCGACCAGGACGAGCGGCACCTCGGAGCCGAGCCGCTCATCCACGATTTTCGGCAGCGCAACCGAGACGATGTTGAAAACGAGGCCGGCGCAGAGCGCGATCACGACGAACAGGCCGAAGATGCTCGCCGCCAAGGCGGCGCCGAGCGGAACATCGGCTACCGTGCCGCGGCTTGCGTCCTTTCGTTTTTCGTCCGGGACGAGCCGCAGATAGACGACGGCGGTGACGACGCAGATCACGCCCGGCACCAGGAAGGCTGCGCGCCATCCCAAGCCGGCGACGAGCGCCGCTGTCGCGCCGGCGGCGAGCGCTGCGCCGAGATTGCCGCAAACGCCGTTGAAGGCGAGCGAGCGGCCGCGCACGGTCGCGTGCTGGATCAGCATGGCGGTGCCGACGGGATGGTAGATCGCCGCGAACAGGCCGAGCGCCGTGAGCGCAACGGCGAGCACGACGAGATTCGGCGCGAGGCCAGCCGCCACGAGCGAAAGGCCGCAGCCGGCGTAGAACACCGCCATCATGTTACGCCGGCTCCAGTGGTCGCCAAGCCAGCCCGCCGGCAACGAGAACACACCAAAAGCGAGGAAGGCAGGCGTGCCGAGCGCGATCAGTTCGGCGTAGCTGCGGCCGTAAACGATCTCCAGCCCGATCACCACCGTCGGGAAGATCAGCATCACGTAATGGTCGAGCGCATGCGCCCAATTGATGAAGCCGATGGAGAGCTTGGCTTCGCTCGCAACCGCAGACGCCGTCGCTGGAGGTGGCATGGAGCCCCAATGATGAATGCACGCTGGCGGCTGGTGCCGCCGTCCATGCGCATATAGCGCGATTTGCGGCGGGGTATCCATGCCTAAATCGCGGAGCAGATTTTCGCTTCTTGGCGAACAACCGCCGCGCGAACCCGCGCTCAACGGGATATGCCATTCGCGCCGGGAAGGATCGAAGCGAGCTGCGGCCGCGGGTGAGGACGGACCTCGGTCTCTCGATCCAACCGGAGCGAAGCCGGCTGACCCGGCCGATCGAGCATGCGGTCGATCTTGCTCGCCATGATGAAGCCGTTCTCGTGCACGGTGCCGGCAAGCACTTTTAGTCCAGCGTGCGCCGGAAGCGGGTGATCGCAATGATCATGGCGATCAGCATCAGGGCGGCGAGGGCGAGCGTATCGTAACGCATGTCCGCAATCGCCGCGCCCTTGAGCATGATGCCGCGCACGATGCGAAGATAATGGGTGAGCGGCAGGAATTCGCCGATCCATTGCGCCCAGGCCGGCATCCCCGCGAACGGGAACATGAACCCCGAAAGCAGGATGTTCGGCAAAAAGAACATCATCGACATCTGCATTGCCTGCAGCTGATTCTGCGCGATGGTCGAAAAGGTGTAACCGATCGAAAGATTGGTCGTGATGAACAGCGTGCTCAGCAGCGCGAGCAGGAGGAGGCTCCCCAACAGCGGCACGCCGAATAGACCGATGCCGATTGCTATGATGAGCGCGGCCTGCACGAACCCGACGATGATGTAGGGGATGATCTTGCCGAGCATGATCTCGACCGGCGTGATCGGCATGGCCAAAAGGCTCTCCATAGTCCCGCGTTCGATCTCGCGCGTCACCGAGAGCGCGGTGAAGATCAGCATGGTCATGGTGAGAATGGTGCCGACCAAACCCGGCACGATATTGAACGACGTATTGGCCGCCGGATTGTAGCGGGCGTGGGTGCGGATCTCGAACGGTGGCGCCGCGCCGTCCGGGACCGCACGGTCGTGTTGCAGCGCGGTCTGCACCAACGCGCCGAGCGCGGCCATGGCCGAGCCGGCGGCCACCGGGTCGGTGGCGTCAGCGGCGACCAGGAGCGCGGGACGGTCGCCGCGACGCACCGCGCGCTCGAAATTGGCCGGAATTTCGATTGCGAACAGCACCGCGCCGGAAGCGAGCAGGTGATCGAACTCGGTCTTGTCTTGGACGATATGGGTGACGTCGAAATATGCGGTGTTTTGAATCGCCTTGAGAATCGAGCGGCCGAGATCGCTCTGCTCCTGCAGCAGCACCGCGGTCGGCAAATGCCGCGGGTTGGTGTTGATGGCGTAGCCGAACAGCAAAAGCTGAACGAGCGGGATCATGATGATCATGGCGAATGAAACACGGTCGCGCTTGAGCTGGATGAACTCCTTGATCAGCATCGCCCAAGTCCGCCGCCAGAAGCCGCCGGACGAGCGGCGGCGCGCTGCGCTCATGGCAGGCAGCGTGGTCATTGGAAATTGTCCTTGGCCCTGCCCATGAGGTCGATGAACACGTCCTCGAGCGATGGGTCCGAGCGCGTCCAAATGAGATCCGGGCGACCGCGGTAGGGCGCAACCGCAGCCTCGAGCGCCGCCTCGTCGCGCCCGCACACATGCAGGCTGGTGCCGAACGGCGCCACCATGTCGATGCCCGGACGCCGGCTCAACTCCTCGGCAAGTTCCGTCAGCGCCGCGCCATCGCGCGCGCTCACGGTGTAGGTGTCGAGATGGGAGGCCGCGATCACCTCCTCGACCGGGCCATGCGCGAGCAGCACGCCGTAGGCGATGTAAGCGATCTCGTGGCAGCGTTCGGCTTCGTCCATGTAGTGCGTGGAGACCAGCACCGTGAGGCCGTGGGCTGCGAGCGCATGGATCTCGTTCCAGAACTCGCGTCGCGCCTTCGGATCGACGCCCGCGGTCGGCTCGTCGAGGAGGAGAAGCTGCGGGTTCGGCAGCGTGCAGGCCCCGAGCGCAAGCCGCTGCTTCCAGCCACCCGAGAGCTCGCCGGCAAGCTGCGCCTCGCGGCCTTCGAGTCCAAGCCGCTCGATCATTGCGCGCGACGCCGCTGTCGGGTCGGCGACCCCGTAGAGGCGCGCGACGAATTCCAGGTTCTCGCGCACCGAGAGATCCTGGTAGAGGCTGAAGCGCTGCGTCATGTAGCCGACGTGGCGCTTGATCTCGTCCGCCTGGGCGCGGATGTCGTAGCCGAGGCAGGTGCCGCTGCCTTCGTCCGGAGTGAGCAGCCCGCACAACATCCGGATGGTCGTGGTCTTGCCCGAGCCGTTGGGGCCGAGGAAGCCATAGATTTCGCCGCGCTTGACCCGCATTGACAGGTTGCGCACGACCTTGCGGCCGTCGAAGGATTTCGTCAGCCCCTCGACGTCGATGGCGATATCCGCCGCCGTCGTCACTGGCCTTGCCCCAGCGCGACGCTCACGGGTTGGCCGACGCGCAGGCGCTCGGGCCGTTCCGGCCGCGCTTCGATCAAGAACACGAGCTTGGAGCGCTCGTCCATGCTGTAGATCACCGGCGGGGTGAATTCCGAGGTGCGGGAGATGAAGCTGATCTTGGCCGTGATGTCGCGCTCGCAGCCGTCGCACGTCACGGTGACAGGATCGCCGAATTTGAGCTTGGGCAGATTCGCTTCGTTGACGAAGAATCGCACCTTCAGGTTTCCGGGGGGCAACAGCGCGAGGATCGGCTTGCCGGCCGGGACCAGTTCGCCCCCGCGGTAATAGATCTGCTGGACCGAGCCGGTGACGGGGCTGAAGACTTTGCGGCGGGAGAGCCTGGTCTGCGCCGAGTTGAGCCTCGCCTGCGCGGTGCGCAGCGCGGCCTCGGCGTCGTCCAGGTTTTTTTGCGTCCCGGCCTGCGTTCTCAACAGCTGCTGCGCGCGGTCGTAGGCCTGCTGCGCGTTCTTCACCGCGGCCTCCTGCATGGCGACGTCGGCCTGCTGCAGATCGGGATCGATCGTGAACAGCAGCATGCCGCGCTCGACCTGATCGCCTTCCCGCACCGTGAGCGTCTCGACGCGACCGGTCTCGTCGGGACCGACGAAGATCAGCTCGGCCTCGACCCAGCCCTGAAAGGTCGGCTCTTTTCGAGTATCGCAGGCGGCGAGCAGGAGGGCCGCGAGCAATGCGAGCGCGAAGCGGCGGCCGCTCATGTGGCGCCCCTCGTCCCGAACAGCACTTCGAGGTGCGCGCGCATGAGCTCGCGCACATCGAGCGGAGCCAAGCGCCCGAACAGGGCGTTCCATATGATGGATACAAGGGCGGGCGCGACCAGCAATTGCGGAAAGCGGGCGAGCGCGTCGTGGGGGAGTTCGCCGCGTTCCACCGCCAAGGTGAGCCGGGCGCGCATGACCGGCAGCACGCGCGCGATGACCTCGCGATAGTAGAACTCGGCGAGCTTGGGAAAGCGCGACCCCTCGGCGATGATTAGCCGGATCACGTCCTTGCGCCGCGTGCCGTAGATTTCGTTCACGAACAGGTCGACGATCATCTCGACCACGGCCCGAATGGGCAGATCGCGCAGCGCCGCCGCCTCGATCGTGCCCACCAGCGGGCTCAGCATCGCGCGCACGAGTTCCTGGAACAGGCTCTCCTTGTCGCGGAAGTGGAGGTAGATCGTGCCCTTGGCGACGCCGGCGCGGCGGGCGACGTCGTCGAGCCGGGTGGCGGCAAAGCCGCGCGCGGCAAACTCCTCGAGCGCGGCGGCGAGAATGGCCGCGCGTCGCTCGTCCCGGCGCACCGCTCGTGCGCCCTTCCGCCCCGCGCCTGTGCCGACGCGCCTGCCACGGCGCCTTCCCGCACTGCTGAGGTCGCCGACCATGCTGCCCTCAAAATGACTGACTGGTCAGTCATAATATAACGACAGGGCGGAAGGGCCGCAATCCCTTCAAGTCAGAAAACCGAGCGACCGGAAGCGCTTCTGGAGAGCGGCTGGACCTGCGCTCATTCTGGCGAAACGAAGCCAACCGGGACGTCTGTGGGCACCGGCTTTTTGAGGCTTGCAAAGCGCGCTGACCCGCAAGCGTGGCCAGCGACGATCGAGCCCGTCCTCATTTTGTTTTGGCCAAACGAAGCCAGCAGCGCGAGGCGATCGCGCCGCCCTCATTTTGGCCAAACGAAGCCAGCAGGAAGAAACCTATGCCCTGGGCGCCTGGCCGTGCGTGGCCTCGCGTGCGCTAGTCGAGGGGCCACCTGAGGAGAACGAGATGGGACGGACTTTCGCTGCGTTTGTCGTTGCCGCTTGCTTGTTGGCGGCGGCCTCGTCCGAGGCCTCGGCGTGGGTTTGCTTTGCGACTGGGCTCGGTTCCAGCGGACGGGCCCGCAGCTACGACATCATCGACGCCAAACTCTTCGCGCTGCGGCGCTGCGAGCGCAACAGCCCGGTGCCGATCTGCACCCTCTTGTGGTGCCGTCCCGGCGGCTGATCGAACTGCCGAATGATCCGTCCCGGGCCGCGCGCCCGGGACATTCATTTCGAGAAAGCGCCCTCGATTGCGGCTTTGACGCCGACGAGCGCCTCCGGGGTGTCGACGTCGACCAGCGCGGCCTTGCCCTCGAGCGCGACTTCGACCACCGCCTCGCTGTAGCGGCCGATGAAATGGCGCGCGCCCACATCGCCTTCGATCGCCATCAGCTCGGGAAAGAACCGCCGCGACCACAGCACCGGATTGCCCCGCCTGCCCTCGACGGTCGGCATCACGACGAGCGCACCGCGGTCGGGATCGAAGGCGGCGATGAGCCGGTCGATCAGACCCGCATCGACCTGCGGCATGTCTCCCAGGCAGACGATCGCCCCGTCGGCGTCCGCCGGCACGGCGGCGATGCCAGCGTGCAGCGACGCGCCCAGCCCCTGGGCAAACTCCGGATTATGAACGAGCTGGACCGGTAACCCCGCGAGCGCATTCTCGACCTCTGCGCGCTCGTGTCCCACCACGACGATGACTGGATTGGCGCGCGACGCCAGCGCCTCCTCGACCACGATGCGCACGAGCGGGCGGCGCGCGATCTCGGCGAGCAGCTTGTTCGGTCCACCCATGCGCGTCGAACGGCCGGCGGCGAGCACGACGGCGGCGATCCGCCGGCGCGAGGCGGCCGGCGGCTCCGCGCGCGGCTGCGGCCGCGTGACGATTTCCATCAACAGCCCGCCGACGCCCATGCCGGTGATGGCCGCGCGCGGCACGTCGAGGCCCGCCAGCAAGCGCATGAGCACCCAGTCGAAACCGTTTTCCTTCGGCGAACGCGCGCAGCCCGGTGCGCCGATCACCGCACGGTCGCGCGCGGAAGCGATGAGCAGAAGATTGCCGGGATCGACCGGCATGCCGAAATGCTCGATGCGCCCGCCGATCGCCGCGACCGCGGCGGGGATAACGTCGCGCCTGTCGGCAATGGCGGACGCCCCAAACACGATGACGAGCTCGGCGCCCTCCCCCAGCACCTCCTCGATCGCGGCTGCGAGCGCGCCCTGCTCATGCGCCACGCGCCGCTCCGCGACGATGCCGGCGCCCGCGGGTGCCAGGCGTTCCTCGGTGACCTTTAAGGTCTTTTCGATGACCTTGGCGGCGAGGCCCGGCAACAGCGTGGAGACGACGCCGATCTTGCGAATACGGTAGGGCGCGATCCGCACCAGCGGCCGCGCGGCGTTGGCGACCGCGAGCGCCGCATCGCGCGCTTTGCCCGCGACTGCGAACGGAATGATTTTGACGGTGGCGATCATCTCGCCCGCGACCACCGGCTTGTAGGCCGGCAGCGTCGCGAAGGTGATCGACTCGTCGACCTGGTTGAGGCGGTCGATCGCATCCTTGTCCACCACCAGCACGCCGGCGGTCTCGGCAAAGAGGTTGGCGCGGCCGGTGAAGGCCCGCTCGACGTGCACCCCTTCGCCCGCGACCGCCGCCGCGATCTCGGCCGCGGCTTCGTCCTCCGAGACGTCGCCGGGTTCGATCCGCGCCACCACGATCTCGGTGATGCCTGCGGCTTTGAGCGCGGCGATCTCGACCTTGCCGATCAAGGTGCCCTTCTTCAGCACGAGGCCGCTCTGGCGGATCGAATGGACCGCGACCGAGCCCTCGGCGTCGGCCACCGGCACCGCGCCGAATTTCATGACCTCTGCTCCGGGGACTGACGCAGCTGCGCCGTGATCTCGCCCATGATGGCGACCGCGATCTCCGAGGGCGACACCGCGCCGATGTCGAGACCGATGGGCGCATGGATGCGCGCGAGCGCGGCATCGGATATGCCCTGCGCCTTGAGCCGCTCGACGCGGCGTCCGTGCGTCTTCTTCGAGCCGAGCGCGCCGATATAGAAGCAATCGCGCGCAAGCGCATGGGTGAGCGCGGGGTCGTCGATTTTGGGATCGTGGGTGAGCGCGACGAAGGCGGTATAGCGATCGATGCCGAGCGGCGGCAATGCGACGTCGGGCCACTCGGCGATCACCTTCACGTCGGGAAAACGCTCGATCGAAGCGAAGGCGGTGCGCGGATCGACGATGGTCACGTCGTAGCCCAGGAGCCTCGCGATCGGCGCCAGCGCCTGACTGATGTGCACGGCGCCGGTGATGACAAGCTGCGAGGGCGGAACGTGCACGGTGAGGAAGACTTTGCCTGCCGGCGTTTCCGCCATCCCGCTCTTGCCGCGGCGGATGTGCTTCTCGATGAGGTCTTTGAGCGGATCGCGTGCCACCTCGGCGGCCTTGACCAGTCGCTGCTCGCCGCTCGCCATATCGGTGACCACGACCGCGGCGCGGCGCGCCGCGCGTTCGGCGTTGAGGGCTCTCAGGATGTCCAGCTTCATGACCGCTTCGCGAACAGCGAATAGTTGCTCACCCTTCGCGTTCGCTATTCTCCCGCGCTATTCCAACCTCTCCACATAGACCCGGATGGTGCCGCCGCAGGACAAACCGACCTTCCATGCGGTCTCGTCGGCGACGCCGAATTCGAGCGTCTTCGGCTTGCCGCTCTCGATCACGTCGAGCGCTTCGGTCACCACCGCGCCCTCGACGCAGCCGCCCGAAACGCTGCCGAGGAAATTGCCCTGATCGTCGATCACCAAATTCGAACCCACCGGCCGCGGCGCCGAGCCCCAGGTCTCGACCACGGTCGCGAGCGCGACCCCGCGTCCCTTCGCCCGCCAATCCTCCGCCGCCCGCAGGATGTCTTCATCGCGCGCGAACATGTGCTCCTCCATTGCCTCGGCCCTCACCCGCGCCGCTTGCCGGGAGGCCATCACTCCCCTTCAACGCTTAGATGGATTGCGCGAGCACCCCCGGCAATGACCATCACGCGACCTTGTCCAACCAGGCCTTTGGATCGCCGGCACGGCCCTGCGCGGCAGAGAGCGCGCGCACCAGATCCGCCATGGATTGCAGATTGTGGATCGGCCGCAATTCGTCAACATGCGGCAATATGGTCCGGATGCCCTTGGCCTTGGCCTCGAAACCCGAGAAGCGCAGCAGCGGATTAAGCCAGATCAGCCGCCGGCAGGAACGGTGCAATCGGTCGATCTCGAAAGCCAGCCGGTCGTCAGGGTCGCGCTCGAGCCCGTCGGTGATGAGCAGCACGATCGCGCCCTGCGTGAGCACCCGCCGCGCCCATAGCTTGTTGAAGGCATGCAGCGAGCTCGCGATGCGCGTGCCGCCCGACCAATCGGCGACGCTCCCCGCCACCGCAGCGAGCGCTTCGTCCGGATCCTTGGCCTTGAGCGCACGCGTGACATTGGTGAGCCGGGTGCCGAACAGAAACGTGTGGACGCGTTTGCGAGCATCCGTCACCGCATGCAGGAAATGCAGGAACAGCCGCGTGTACTGGCTCATTGAGCCGGAAATGTCGAGCAGCGCCACGAGTGGCGGGGACTTCGACCGCGGCCCGAGATATTTGAGGTCGATCACCGCACCGCCGGCTTTGAGGCTTGCGCGCAGCGTGCGGCGGATGTCGACGAGATGACCGTGACGATGAGGAGCGAGACGTCGCGTCTTCACCTCGTCGAGCGACAGCACCAGGCGCTTGATCGCGTCCTTGGCGGCGGCGATCTCCGCCGCCGTCATCTGCGCGAAATCCTTCTTCTGCAGCACCTCGCGATCGGACACCGTGAGACGCGCGTCGACCTCGACTTCCGGCGGTTTGCGCTCGGCTTCAGCAAGGCTCGAGAACAACGCCTCCTGGATGCGCTGCGCCCCGGGCGGCGGCTTCTCGTCTTCACGCGGCGGCGCCTGCGGTAGCATGGCCGCGAGCAGCTTGTCGAGCATGCCGCGGCGGCGAAAGAAGATGCGGAATGCCTGCTCGAAGATGAGCGAGTGCTCGTGCCGCTTCACCAATACCGCATGCAGCGTCCAATAAAAATCGCCGCGCGCGCCGACGCCCGCCGCCTCGACTGCTGCCAGCGCGTCCATCACCGCCCCAGGACCGACCGGAATGCCGGCCGCGCGCAACGCGCGGGCGAAGTGGACGATGTTTTCGGCGAGACGGCCGCTGCCCCTCCCGCCCTGATCACGAGGATTTTCCGACCCGCGGACGTGATCGGCGGCGAGGACCGGTCGAGGAGTGAAGGAAAAAAATCGATGCATGACGTTTGGTCGAGCGTTTACTCGGCCGCGCGCAGGTCCGCGCGCACCTCGTCGATGAGCTCCTTCGCCTTTGTCCCTTCGATGCGCGCGATATCGTCTTGATATTTGAGCAGCACGCCGAGCGTGTCGGAAACTGTCGAGGGGTCGAGCGTCGCGACGTCGAGCTCGGCGAGCGCGGCCGTCCAGTCCAGCGTCTCGGCGACGCCCGGCGCCTTGAACAGATCCTCTTTGCGCAGTGCCTGCACGAAATGCACGACCTGCTCGGACAAAATCTTGCCGATGCCGGGCACCTTGGCGCGCACGATCTTCAATTCGCGCTCGGCCACTGGATAGCCGACCCAGTGATAGAGGCAGCGGCGCTTGAGCGCGTCGTGAATTTCGCGGGTGCGGTTCGACGTGATCACCACGATCGGCGGCTGCGCGGCCTTGACCGTACCGAGCTCCGGGATCGTGACCTGGAAGTCGGCCAGCACCTCCAAAAGGAATGCCTCGAAGGCTTCGTCGGCGCGGTCGAGTTCGTCGATCAACAGCACCGGAGGCCCGGCCGGATCGGGCTCGAGCGCCTGCAGCAGCGGTCGCTTGATCAGGAAGCGCTCCGAGAACACGTCATGCTCGAGCCGCTCGCGGTCGTGCGCGCCTTCGGCCTCGGCGACACGGATCGCGATCATCTGCGCGGCATAGTTCCACTCGTAGACGGCCGCCGAGACGTCGAGACCCTCATAGCACTGCAGCCGGATGAGGTGACGCCCGAGCGTCGATGCGAGCACCTTGGCGATCTCGGTCTTGCCGACGCCGGCCTCGCCTTCGAGGAACAGCGGCCGCCCCATCTTGAGCGCGAGGAAGAGCACGGTCGCGAGCGACCGGTCGGCGAGATAATCGGCCGCCGCGAGCAGATCGAGGGTGGCGTCGATCGAAACGGGTAGCGAACGCGGCGTCGGTGTCATAGCGGCGAACTTATAGCCCGACCTCGCCGGGCTTGTCCTGCCAAGAACGCAGACGTGGGCCGCTTCCAGGGATCAGGAGTTGGGGCGGGAGTAGGTTGACCCGTGTCAGCCGCCTCCGTTCACCCCGCCGCCGCGACCGCTCGCCGCGCCAGCACGCCGATGAGGTGTGCCCGGTACTCGGCGCTGCCGTGGATGTCGCTCGCCATGCCGTCGGCCGGCATGCTCAATCCTTCGAGCGATTTCACACCGAAGCGTTTCTTGAGCGCCTGCTCGAACGCGCTCACGCGAAATACGCCATTCGCACCCGCGCCGGTCACCGCCACGCGGATCTCCGAACCGCGCTTCGACACGAATACACCGACCAGCGCATAGCGCGAGGCCGGATTGGGAAATTTCACATAGGCCGCCTTATTGACCTTGGGGAACTGCACCTTGATGATGATTTCGTCGGGCTCGAGCGCAGTCTCGAACAGGCCCTTGAAGAATTCGTCGGCAAGGATGCGCCGCTTGTTGGTGATGATGGTGGCGCCAAGCCCGAGCGCGGCTGCCGGATAATCCGCGTTGGGGTCGTTGTTGGCGATCGAGCCGCCGATCGTGCCGCGGTGACGGACGGCGGGATCCCCGATCTTACCGGCGAGCTCGGCCAAGGCGGGAAAGTTCTCTTTGACGACCGGCGAGGTTTGGACCTCGACGTGAGGCGTCATGGCACCGATGATGAGGGAACGCCCTCTCATCTCGATGCCGGTCAGACCCTCGACTTTCGACAGGTCGATGAGATGCTTGGGCCCGGCCAGGCGCAGCTTCATCGTCGGGATCAAGGTGTGACCGCCGGCCAGCAGCTTGGCTTCCTCTTGCTTGGCCAGCAGGCTCGCGGCCTGCCGCACCGTCGCCGGCCGGTGTTGGGTGAATGCGTACATCGTGAGCGCTCCTATGCCGCCTCGCGTCTGTTGTTGGCCTTCTGCAATGCCTGCCACACCGTCTGCGCGGTCGCAGGCATTGCCAAATCCTCGCTGCCGATCGCGTCGGTGATGGCGTTGATGACTGCTACCGGCGCGGCGATCGCGCCTGCCTCGCCGCAGCCTTTGATGCCGAGCGGGTTCGACGGCGACGCCGTCTTGGTCATATCGACCTTGAGCGCCGGCAGGTTATGGGCGCGCGGCATGCAATAATCCATGAGCGAGCCGGTGACGAGCTGACCGTCCTTGTCGTAGACCGCGCCCTCGAGCAGCGCCTGGCCCACGCCCTGCGCGATGCCGCCGTGAACCTGGCCTTCGACGATCATCGGATTGACGACGGTGCCGAAATCATCGACCGCGGTCCAGGCGACGATCTCGGCTTCGCCGGTCTGCGGATCGACCTCCACCTCGCAGATGTGACAGCCAGCGGGAAAGGTGAAGTTGGTTGGATCGTAGAATGCCCCTTCCTTCAATCCCGGCTCCAGCTCCTGGCCGGAAAATTTGTGCGCGATATAGGCGTTGAGCGCGACCTCACCCCACGCCGCCGACTTGTCGGTGCCGGCGATCGTGAACTTGCCGTCCTGGAAGACGATGTCGCCTTCCGCCGCCTCCAGCATGTGAGCCGCCACCTTCTTCGCCTTGGCCTCGATCTTGTCGAGCGCCTTCACGATCGCGGAGATGCCGACCGCGCCCGAGCGCGAGCCATAGGTGCCCATTCCGAATTGCACCTTGTCGGTATCGCCGTGCACGACGCTGACGTTGTCGAGCGGGATGCCGAGCCGCTCGGACACGACCTGCGCGAAGGTCGTCTCGTGACCCTGACCATGCTGGTGACAGCCGGTGAGAACTTCGACCGTGCCGGTGGGATTGACGCGCACCTCCGCCGACTCCCACAGGCCAACACCGCAGCCGAGCGAGCCGACCGCCTGGCTCGGCGCGATGCCGCAGGCCTCGATATAGGTCGAGAAGCCGACGCCGCGCAGCTTGTCGTGGCGGGCGGATTCACGCTTGCGCTTGCCGAAACCGGCGTAGTCGGCGATCTCCAACGCCTTTTTGAGCGACGCGTGGTAATCGCCGGCGTCATAGGTCATGATCACCGGCGTCTGATGGGGGAACTTCTTGATGAAGTTCTTCTTGCGCAGATCGGCCGGATCGATGCCCATCTCGCGCGCGCCGACCTCGATCAGCCGCTCGACCACGAACGTCGCTTCCGGGCGGCCGGCGCCGCGATAGGCGTCGACCGGCACGGTATTGGTATAGACCGCATCCACCTCGCAATAGATCGCCGGGATTTCATACTGCCCGGAGAGCAACGTGCCGTAGAGATAGGTCGGCACCGAGGACGAGAACGTCGACATATAGGCGCCGAGATTGGCGATGGTCTTGACGCGCAGCGCGGTGACCTTGCCATCGGCATCGAACGCCATCTCCGCGTGCGTGACGTGGTCGCGACCATGGGCATCGGTGAGGAACGCCTCGGAGCGCTCGGCCACCCATTTGACCGGCCGGCCGACCTTGCGCGCGGCCCACAGGCAGACGACCTCCTCCGGATAAATGAAAATCTTGGAGCCGAAGCCGCCGCCCACGTCGGGCGCGATCACCCGCAGCTTATGCTCAGGTGCAAGGCCGATGAAGGCGGACATCACCAGACGCGCGACGTGCGGGTTCTGCGTGGTGTTCCACAGCGTCAGGCTGTCGGTGCCGGCATCGTATTCGCCGATCGCCGCGCGCGGCTCGATCGCATTGGGCACCAGGCGATTGTTGATGAGGTCGAGCTTGGTGACATGCTTTGCAGCTGCAACCGCGGCCTCGACCGCCTTCGCGTCGCCGAGATGCCATTGATAGATGGTGTTATGCGCGGCGACCTCGTGGATTTGGGGCGCGCCCTGCCCTTGCACCTTGGCCGGATCGGCCACCGCGGGCAATACTTGGTAATCGACCTTGATCTTCTCGGCGGCGTCTTTCGCCTGCGCCAGCGTCTGCGCGACGACGACCGCCACGGCATCGCCGACATAGTTGGCTTTGCCGTGGGCGATCGCCGGGTGCGGGGCCATCTTCATCTGCGAGCCGTCCTTGGACGTGATCATCCAGCCGCAAATGAGGTTGCCGATCTTGTCGGCGGTGAGTTCTGCGGCTGTCAGCACCGCGAGCACGCCCGGCATTGCGGCGGCGGCCTTGCTGTCGATGCCGTTGATCCTGGCGTGGGCATGGGGCGAGCGCAGGAAATACGCGTAGCACTGGCCGGCACGGTTGACGTCGTCGGTGTAGTGGCCTTTGCCCGTGACGAAGCGTTGGTCCTCTTTGCGGCGGACCGCCGCACCGATTCCGGTCGCGCTCATGGCGATCTCCTCCCTGACGCCTTCGCCCTGCTCCGCTAGGTTTGGTGTTGTGCGTGTCCCTTTGCCATGGCCTTGGCGCCGGCCGCGATGGCCTTGACGATGTTGTGGTAACCGGTGCAGCGGCAGAGGTTGCCTTCGAGCTCGTGGCGAATGGTGGGATCGTCGAGGTCATTGCCCTTGCGGTTGACCATATCGACCGCGGTCATGATCATGCCTGGAGTGCAATAGCCGCATTGCAGTCCGTGATGCTCGCGGAACGCCTCCTGCATGGGGTGGAGCGGGCCGTTGGGCTCGGCAAGACCTTCGATGGTGGTGACGTTGGCGCCCTCGATCTGCCAGACGAAGACCGTGCAGGCTTTCACCGCCTTGCCGTCCACGTGCACCACGCAGGCCCCGCACTGGGACGTGTCGCAGCCCACATGGGTGCCGGTTAGCCGCAGGTCCTCGCGCAGGAATTGCACCAGAAGGGTGCGCGGATCGACGTCACCGGTGACGGCTTTGCCGTTCACCGTCAGTGCGACGGCGGACATGACTCTCCTCCTCGAAATCCGGCCAAAGACCTCGTTTTTCGCACCGACGGGCGGGACCGACGGCGGATCGGGTCAAAATCGGGTCGATTTTGCCCCGGGACATGGATTGGAACAAGTCGACTCTGAACCTGCGGCGCAAGGCCGGTCAAGGGTGTGCGGCGATCGCGATTTGGGCGCTCCCGACTTGAGCACTCCGGACTTGGGCGCTTCCGACTTGGGCGCTCGCCGGCGGCGTCATCCCGGTTGCGTCACCGCCGCGGCGAACTTGGCGAAGAAATCGTCGGCAGTCTTCTTCGCCGCGCTGTTGATAAGGCGCTGTCCGAGCTGGGCGAGCTTGCCGCCGATTTGCGCCTCCACGTCATAGGTCAGAAGCGTGCCGCCGTCCTTGTCGGTGAGCGACACCTTGGCGCCGCCTTTGGCAAAGCCGGCAACGCCCCCCTCGCCTTCGCCGGAGATGCGATAGCTGTTGGGTGGATCGAGGTCGGAGAGACGGACCTTGCCTTTCCAGCGCGCCTTGACCGGTCCCACTTTGACCGTGGCGATGGCTTGGAATTCGCTGTCGGAAATCTTGTCGAGCTGCTCGCTGCCGGGGATGCAGCTCTTGAGTACCTCGGGATCATTGAGCTTGGCCCAGACCACTTCGCGGCTGGCAGCGAGCTGGATTTGCCCATTCATCGTCATGGCCATCGGCCTTCTCCGTCATTTTGACGTCTTGATATAGTGCGTCGGCGGGCAACGGGGAAAGCGCTTTCGCCACGGCGCGCGACTGCGCTTGCGTGGGATGACTTCGGGGTTGGCGTCTCGCTTGCAGGCGGATAAAGGTGTCACGCCCCGGAAATGTCGAGGGACGCACCATGCCTGCAATCAACGCCGACGGCTGCCCGATCTACGTCGAAGTCGAGGGGCCGGAACGCGCGCCCGTGCTCATGCTATCGAATTCGCTCGGCACCACGCTGCACATGTGGGATCGCCAGGTTGCGCCGTTCGCGCAGCACTTCCGCCTGGTGCGCTACGACCGGCGCGGCCACGGCCGATCCGGCGTGCCCAAGGGCCCCTATACCATGGAGCGCCTCGGCCGCGACGTGCTCGCCGTGCTCGACGCGCTCAATCTCAGCAGGATCAACTGGTGCGGCCTTTCGATGGGCGGCATGGTCGGGCAATGGCTCGGCGCCAATGCGCCCGAGCGCATCGAGCGACTCGTGCTCACCAACACCTCCAGTTATTTTGCGGACAAGACCGCGTGGAACGACCGTCTCAAGCTCGTGCGCGAGAAAGGCATTCCGGCGTTCGCCCCGGCGAACATGGAGCGCTGGTTCACCAAGGGGTTCCGCGAGCGTTCGCCCGACGCCGTCGCATGGTTGCAGGGGATGTTCGCCGCGACGCCGCTCGAAGGCTATATCGCCTGCGGCGAGGCGGTGCGCGACATGGATCACCGCGACCTGTTGCCGAAGATCAAAGCGCCGACCCTCGTCATTGCCGGCAAGCACGATCCGGCGACGCCGCCCGAGGCGAACGAGTACATCAAGAACCACATCCCGGGCGCGCGCCTCGCGCTGCTCGACGCCGCGCATATTTCCAATGTCGAGCAGGCGGAGGGCTACACGAATGCGGTGCTGGAATTTCTACTGGACAGGAGTCGGTGATCAGTCCGGTCTCTGACCTTCGGGAGCGTAACCCAATGAACGACGAGGAGCGTTACCGACGTGGCGCCAACGCCCGCCGCAAGATTTTGGGCGATGCCTGGGTCGACCGCGCCGATGCCAACAGGAATGCGTTTAACACCGAGTGGCAGGACTTCATCACCCGCTGCGCCTGGGGCGAGATCTGGACGCGACCGCATTTCGACGAGCGCACGCGCCGCGTGCTCGTCATCGGCACCATGATGGCAATCGGGAGGTGGGAAGAGTTCCGCATGCACGTGCGCGCAGCGCTCGCCGAGGGCGGCTTCTCTCCCGACGATATCAAGGAGATCATTCTGCAACAGGCGGTCTATTGCGGCGTGCCGGTGGGCAATCACGCTTTTCGGCAGGCCGGCGAGGTGCTCGGGGAGCTCGGGAAATCCGCTTGAGCTCTAGTGTGGCGGTTCAGAAGTCCGCATCATTTTTGCAGCGAGTCCGAAATGCGGACTTCTGAACCAAAGCCACACTAGATCAACAAGTTGCCGGTGTCCTTCGATTCCGAAGTTCGCAAACGAGGTTGCGGCACAATGATGCGAACTTCGGAATCGGGACACTAGCCCGTGTTCGATTTCCAGGGAACGAACCCGCGCGCGGGCCAAACCCGGCATCGCGCATCGTGATCGGCCGGCAATCGCTTATGTTGACGGACTCGAAGACTTTTTGACGTCGCCCTTCTTGACCCCTGCTTCCGGAAAAATCCACATGGCGATCACCATGAACACCGCGGTGACCATGACGAACGTGGAGAACTCCGGACGGATCGGCGACCGAGCCCAGTAGGCCAATCCTGCCGCAACGAGCAGAGTCATGATTGACACGATGGCTTTAACGTCGGCCGGCATGTCAGCAACCTGCATCGTGGACGAGGTGGAACTCGCGCGGCATCACACTCTGATCCCCGGCCCTCTAGTAGTTTCCGACCGGAACGGCGGCTGCCTCATCGGGACGCTTGGGCGTGCCGCGTAACTTTTGCTTGAGGTGGCGCGTGTCATAGCCGTTGAAGAGATGGCCCAGCAGGCCGCGGTTGAGATCCGAGGTGCCGAACAGCCAGTCGGCGATCGGAAACGTAAGATTCATATTGACCTCCATCATCAGCCGCCCGTTGTGGTGGGCGGTGTGATGCCGCCGCAGCGAATTGACGAAGGGGCAGTTCCGAACGAACCAATTTTCCTCGACGTGGCAGCAGAAATGCATGAACTCGTAGACGAGATACATGCCGGTCGTGACGCACATAAAAAGCCAACCGACATTCGAGGTAAAAATCTTGCCGAGGATGATGGCCAACGGCAGAGACATGAGGATGAAGACCACGAGCGCGTAGGGCGGAAAGACGGTCACCCGCCAGTCCTTGTGATCGCGAAACCGCATTTCCTCGTCGGTAAAAAATTGATGATGATTGAGGGTATGTCGTTCGTAGATCGAGCGCAGGCCTTTGATGTTGACCGGCCGGTGCATGATGAATTTGTGGACGGCCCATTCAAAAACATTCGTGAAAAAAAACGTCAGCGGGACGGTCAGCCATTCCAGCAGCGTCACGTCGTGAATGTGCTCGACGTAGATGTAAAACGCGGCGGCCCCCATCGCATAGATGATAAAGATGTGGAAATAACCGTCATACCAGCCGAGGATTCGGGACCGATATTCGTTGCGGAAGGCGATCTGGCGCGGGCTGATCATCGACGGCCTCTGAGATCCATGATCTAATATATCACAAGTCTATCACGCGGCCGTCCCCGCGTTCAAGACCAAAATCGCTGACCGACATCATGGCAGCCCCGTCATTTCAGCGCCGCAAGCGCCTCGTCGATTTCACCGCCGGTCAAGCGCCAGTCGTTGTCTAGATTGGCGACGACGTTCTTCATGAAGGGTTCAACGAGCTTGATGGCGCGCTGGTTATCGCCCAGATGTTCGACCAGAATCGCCAGCGCAAGCTGTTGCGGGCTCACACCTTCATAGCTCCACTCGAATCCGAACGTCGTGAACCGTTTGACGTCGTAATGTTCGTCTAGACGATTGCCATCCACGGTTACAACGAGGCCGTCGATGGTACGCCTGCCTTCGTAGACCTTCGATGTGGAAGCCATCAGTGCGATCCCCGGCTCGACTCTGTCGCGGCGTATGTCTATCGGGATTGTACGGTCGCACGCGTGAAGCTCTCGACGTAGTCCATCAAGCGATCCGTTGCCTGCGCGGCGCCTTTCGCATCCCCGCGGCCGATCGCCAGCGCCTGATTGGCGTGGAGCCTGGCACAAAGGGGTAAATCAGCGGTCATGCGGTAATGCATGTACCAAAAGCGCCGCGACAGACCTTGCAGGAACTTCATCGCGCGCGCCGCATAATCGTTTCGCGCCGCGTCGACAATCAGTTGATTGAGCTCCCGGTCGAGACGCATGAAGACGATGTCGTTGTTCGTCCGCGCGGCCTTTTCCATTCCACGCGCGATGGCTAGGAAGCGTTGCTTTTCCTCCTCGGTCGCGCGCTCGGCACTGGCGCGGCTCAGGAGTCGTTCAATTTCCCGCCGCGCCTCCAGCACGCGAAGCTGGCTGTGCGGATTGATCTCCGAGACCAGAATTCCCTTGCGCGGCAGGATGGTGACGAGACCCTCGAGCGCAAGCTTTTGCAGCGCTTCCCGGATCGGTGTGCGCCCGATCCCGAGCGACGCCGAAAGCGATTGCTCCGACAGGACCTGCCCGGGCTTCAGCCGTAGCGTGACGATGAGTTCCTCGATCTGCTTGTAAGCCTGCTCGGTCAGAGTTTCCGGTCGCTCAGGAGCCGATACGGTCTTCACTTTGCTCGTGGGCGCATGCCTCGTCATCGCGACCTCGGCAAATCCGCCCTAAACCTGACGACGCTTGGCGACCATTGCCGCAAATTTCTCGTATTCGGCGTCGTCGACCGTGTAGGAATGATCGTCGTCGGGAAAAATGCCTTGCTTGACCTCCTCGACATATTGCCTCACGCCCGCAACCGCGACCTCGGTTAGCTTGGCATAGCGTTTGGTGAATTTCGGTTTGAAATCGGTAAAGACGCCGAGCAGGTCGTAACAGAGAAGAATCTGGCCGTCGGTGCCCGCGCCGGCGCCGATTCCGATCGTGGGGATCGTCAGCTGTTCGGAAATCAACTTGGCGATCTTCGCCGGCACAGCTTCGAATTCGAGCATGAAACATCCGGCGTCTTCGATCGCGAGCGCATCCTCCAGAATCTTCATCGCAGCCTCGGCCCGGCGACCCTGGATCTTAAATCCCCCGAACATCGCGATCGTGTGAGGCGTAAGGCCGATGTGCGAGGCCGTCGGAATGCCGGCATCGACGAGCGCCCGCAGGATGTGCGCTTGCGACTTGCCGCCCTGCGGCTTCACCGCGTCCGACAGCGCCTCCTGCATGAAGCGCGTGGCGTTCACCAGCGCGCGGTCGATCGTGTTGTAGCTCTGGTAAGGCATGCATCCCAGAACGAAAGTATTCGGGGCTCCGCGCCGAACGGCCTGCGCGTGCATGATCATCATGTCCATCGAGGCGGGAATTGTGTTTGGGTGTCCGTGCGCGACCATCGCAAGACTGTCGCCGACAACCGCGACGTCGACCCCCGCCATCTCGGCCCATTTGGCCGAGGTGTAGTCGGGCACGGACATGTAGACCATCTTTTCTCCGGTCCTCTTCGACTCCCGGATTTCCGTGATGGTCCGCTTTTCCCGCTTTTTTTCGCCGTCGGCGGCGGCTTTGCCCGCAACGCCAGATGGGCCGGACAAAGCGCGCGCCCTCGCTTCGTTCTTTGCCATGGCCAGCCCGACGAGCAGCGTCCGTGATCTGATATACTTGTTGTATGTTAGAGAGGATGCGTCGCGTTGGTCAAGCCGAGGCGGCTTTTTCAGGCGCGTGGCGCCGCCCAGGGCGGCAGCGCGCTGGTTCCATCAGATTTTCGCCAACTGGCTCTTTTGCTCCGCCCGTCGGGGCCGAAGATTGCACGCTATGCGCGACCGGCCCCCCGCCCGCGCCATCCGTGGGGAGAACGATATCATGGCCATCTATCAGAGCATGCAACGCGTGAGATTCAGGAGTGCCGGCGACTACGAGCAATTCAAGCTCATCTTCGCGGGCGTACGGCACCATCTCAAGACCCTGCCCGGCTTTTTGCACCTGACCTGGTGGACGCACCCGGACGACCCGACCTGGCACAATGAAGTCAGCTTCTGGACCAGCTTCGACGCGCTCAAGGACTGGCACATGAACACCTACCACAAGCACGCCAAGCAGTGGGCGGTCCGTTCAGGTGCGATCATGGAAGACATCATCACCAATTTCGAGCTCAAGAGCACCCGCCTTATCCGCGTCTGTCCGTGCTGCGGGCACGCCCAGGACAAGCCGTACGAATTGGATCAGGAGCAACATGCGCTTGCCCAACCATGTTCGCAGTGCGGCTTCCACTTCCCCAGGATGCCGGAAACGCCCGACAGCTTTGCCGTGTTCAAGGACATCACGCACGACGCGCCGATCAAAGAGGCGGGGGACCGCAAACCTGCAAGCGCAAAAACGGCGGCCTAGACCCGACCTGGTTTGGGCCCGCGCCCGCATCCCGCTCCTGCCGGGCCGGCCACGGCCCGCGCCGCTTTAGCGAATACGTCCGCGCGCGTGCGGGGCGCCTACTTCAGCGCTGCCGCGATTCGGCTGATCCCCTCGCGAATTTGCTTCTCCTGCAGCGCGGCGTAGCCGAGCACGAGCGAGCGCTCGCTGTACGGCGTCTTGCCAAAGTCGTAGGCGACCGCCGATCGCAAGGCGTAGATGCCGACGCCATGGTTCAGCGCCGTGGCCTCGACGACGGTTGCATGCGGAAGCCGCGCCGGCAGATGCCACATGATGTGCATGCCGCCATTGTGCCCCGATACGTTCACGTCGCCGAAATGCTCGCGAAGCGCGCTCAAAATGCAATCGCGGCGGGAGCGATAGACCATCCTGACCTGCTTGAGATGGCGGGCAAAGGCTCCGCTCGAGAGAAACTCGGCGAGCACGGCTTGATCCAACCAGCTCTGCCCGGCGTTCAAGATCGCTTTGACCGTGATGGCAGTCTCGGCGAGTTCCACCGGAACGACGAGGTAACCAACCCTGAGCCCAGCGCCGATCGATTTCGAGAATGTCCCGAGGTAAATGACGGCCGCGGAGCTATCCAGGCCCGCCACTGCTGTCAGCGGAGGTCCATCAAATCGGAAATCGCTGTCGTAGTCGTCCTCGACGACATAGGCGCCGACGCGCGTAGCCCAGTTCAGCAGCTGGACGCGCCGCTCGAATGTCAACGTTTCCCCCGTGGGGAACTGATGCGACGGCGTTACGTAGATCAGACTGACGACGCGCTCGGGAAGACGATCGACCCGGATTCCGTCTTCATCAACCGGCACGGGTATCATCTCAGCCCCGTAGCTTTCAAACGTCGAGAGCGCCCCGCGGTAGCATGGATTTTCGATTGCCACCGGCGTTCCCGGTTTGACGAACAGCCGAGCGATGATGTTGAGAGCCTCTTGTATTCCATTCACGATGATGACTTGCGCAGCGCGAACATTCATGCCGCGGGCCGGGCCCAAATGCTCCGCAATGGCGTGCCTGAGTTCGAGGAGGCCGGCGGGATGCTGATATTCGGAAAGCGATGAGCCTGCGGAGGCGAGGCGCTGCAGCAGGAGTCGCCGCCACGCTTGGCGCGGAAAACACTTCGGGCAGGGCCGGCCCACGAAAAAATCAAACAGCGGCTTTCGACCCAAATGAACCAATCTCTGGGCTTCGCCAAAAAAAAGAATCGGCGGGCGACGGATTGCCGCACTCCACGCCGGCGAGGGGCTTCGCAAATCCGCCCGCGGTACCACCGACATCGCATGCGCGGCACTGACATAGGTATGCGAACCCTTTGTCGCGTCGATGTAGCCCTCGCTGGCGAGGCGCTGGTATGCCAACAGCACCGTATTTCTGGAGACACCGAGATGCTCGGCCAGCTGGCGGGTACTGGGAATATAACAACCCGGCCGCAACTTGCCGCCGCTGATCAAGAAGCGGATTTGCTCGCCGATTTGCTCGTGCAGCGCGCGGTCGCAAGCAAGATCGATCTGAATTGGAATTTGCACTGCGGACGGTCCGCGTGCCGCTGCTGGCGACGAGAGATGGTCGGTGTTCTCGGCGGGGACGGGGGCCAACGCCGGTTGCGTGGAATTGGAGCCCCTGGTCTTGCGCCGCAGCATCGATGTCCCTCCGCGACTGGTACCGTCCTTTTTTCGTTTTCCGGCCCTTTTCGTAGAAGTGGAACTACTATTCCTTGTGACCCGGTGTGACAACTGGCTCCTACCGCACGTTTGAAGGCGATGCGAAACCGGGGGAGCACTCGCTTGCGCCAACGCAACGCCTGCACGCAAGCCGAGACCGCAGCTAGAGCCGGCGGAAGTACGTTCGAGAGGGAGTGATCCATGGCTAAAAAGCGATTGCGCGGGGTGTTCTCGTTTACTGCGACGCCGATGCGAGACGACGGCGCCACCATCGATCTTGATCGCTTGCGTTCGCATTTGGACTGGCAAACCGAAAATGGTGTGCATGGCATCGCCGTGCTGGGGAGCACGGGTTCGAACGGCTCCTTCTCGGAAAAAGAGCGCGAAGAGCTCATCCGAGTCACGGTCAAGCACGTCAACGGCCGCCTCCCGGTCATGGCCGGCACTGGATCGATCACGACGGACGAGGCCGTTCGAATGTCGCGCTTCGCCGAAGACGTCGGTGCCGACGCGGTGATCGTGGTTCCCATCACGTATTGGCCGCTCACCGACAACGAGGTCTACGAACATTATAGTCGCATCGCAAAGGCGATTAAGATTCCCGTTATCGTTTACAACAATCCCGGCACGACCGGCGTGGACATCAAGCCGCCGCTGCTTGCGCGTTTGGCCGAAATCGAGAACATCCAGGGAGTCAAGGAGAGTTCCGGCGATTTGTCGCGGATTACTCAGATCCGCATGCTTACCAAGGGAAAGATGACGGTATTCCACGGCTGGGAGCCGATCACGCTGCAAGGCTTCGCGGCGGGCGCGGATGGTTGGTGTCCGGGACTGGCAAACGTGCTGCCGCGGGAGTGCGCCCAGCTCTTCGAACTCTGCGTCGAGAACAAGGATTTGGCCGCCGCGCAGATACTGTTCGACCGGATGTTCCCTATTTGCAAGCTGATGGGCGACACCGGCTACATCCGCGTGGTGCATACGGCGCTCGAGCTTATGGGTCGCTCGGTCGGACCACCGCGGCGTCCGCTGCGCATGCTGGATGCGGAACATAGGACTCAGCTGATCTCAGTGTTGCAGTCGCTGGGCGTTCTGGGAGCCCAGGTGCAGGGACAGGCTGCCGAGTAAGTGGCAATATTGCAGAAGAGCCCACCGCAGAGGCGCGCCCGTGGCGTCGTGATTGCCATGCACCACGCGACGGCGGCGTCGAGGCGGACAAATAGTTGAGGGCACAAGAGGGAGAACGACATGTCAGCACAGAGCCGCAGAAACTTCCTGAAACTTTCCGGCGGGGCGTTTGCCCTAGGTTCGTTCGCAGGCGCGCCGGCATTTGCACAGTCACCGCCGGTGAAGATCGGCGTTTTGGCCGCGAGATCCGGCGTGCTTGCGAGCATCGGCGAGTGCGCGCTCGCCACGGTGCAGTGGTGGGCCGACGGCGTGAATAAGGCCGGCGGCATTCTTGGCCGCAAAGTCGAACTTGTTGTCGAAGAAGAGGGCAATCCGAAGGAGACGGCTGAGAGATTCCGTAAACTCGCTTTGCGCGACAACGTGGAGATGGTGACTGGATTGATCTCCACAGGCAGCGGCCTGTCGGTCGGCCCTATCGCCGAAGAGTTGAAGACGATCTGGATGTCATGGGATGCGACTACCCAGAAGGACGTCGAGGAGACGTTACCGAATCCGAAATATTCATTCCGCAGCACGGACAACGAGGTCGAGGGCCTGATGGCCTCGCTCCTGACCGTGAAGCACTTCAAGGGAAAAATCAAAACCGTAGCGAATCTTGGCACCGACTACTCATATGGCCGAAACATGTGGGAAACGTTCATGGCCATGATGAAGAAGTACGACATGGGCGTCACTCCGGTTGCGGACTTGTGGGTCAAGGTTGGAACGACCGATCTGACCACCTTCGTTGCATCGTTGCAGCAAGCCAAGCCCGACTTGATCATGTCGTCGCTACTGTTCACCGATGCCTTCATCTTCGTGAAGCAGGCGCACGCCGCCGGGCTCACAGGCGCTTCGAAGCTCGTCATGCCGGCCGGGGGCTTTCAGCTCAACGAAATGAAAAAGCAGTACACCCCCGAGGGCATGATTCTCGGGCACAATTCCATGTATTTCGAAGCGCCGAATGCATCGCCGTTGCTCAAAGAGTTCGTCGCATACTACAAGGGCAAGACGGGCTTGTTTCCTCACTTCGAGGCGGACCGGGCGTATTCTGCCGTCGCGTCCTGGAAGGCCGGGGTCGAGAAGGCTGCCCAGCAAACCTCCGGCAAATGGCCATCCAAAGACGAGATCATCAAAGCGATCGAGGGCATCTCGGTCGAATCGCTGGGCGGGACATTCAGTTATCGGCCGGACCACATCCCCGACTGCAATTTTTACATGGGGTTCACGACGCACAACAACCCATACGACATCGTGACGATTTCGCCGGTGGAGACCTTGAACACGCGCGACTATCAAAAGCCGGCGGGCGCCGACTTCTTCAAATGGATCCAGGCGAAGCAGTTCCCCAATCTATCTTGATGAGGAGTTGAGGTTGCTCGCGAGCGCCAACATCTTGGTCGGCGGCGTGTTTCACGCCGCCGTTCTTTTTCTCGTTGCGGCCGGGCTGCAGATCGTGTTCGGCGTGCAGAAGATCGTGAACCTCGCCTGCGGTTCATTCTATGCATTGGGGGCGTATTTTGGAATTTCCGCGTTGGCTTGGGCTGCGGCCTTTGAAGTCCCTGCAATCGCATATATTCCCATTCTCGTCGGCAGCGGGCTCCTGCTTGCAATCGTGCTTGGGCCGTCGGTCGAGCGTTTGCTCAGGCTGATCTACGATCGCGACGAGCACTTCCAGATTCTCCTGACGTTTGCGCTTGTGTTGATCTTTGAGGACGCCATTCGGCTCATTTGGGGAGCAGTGCCGCTCCAGACGATCAATGTTTATTTCGCCTTCGGCGAGCTGCGTATCGCGAGCGATTTGGCGATCCCGAACTACAATCTGATCGTCATTGCGGCCGCCGCGCTCATCAGTGCCGCATTCGGTTGGATGCTCAGACGGACGCGTTTCGGCCGCATCGTGCGCGCGACGGCCGAAAACAAACAGATGAGCGAAGCGCTCTGCGTCGACGTGTCGAAGGTTTACATGGCCGTCTTCACCCTCGGCGTTGCGCTGGGAACCGTCGGCGGAGCGCTCGTCGTGCCGGCGGGTGCGGCATCGATCGACATGGGAGTGGAACTGATCGTCGACGCTTTCGCGGTTGTCATTATCGGCGGGCTCGGAAGCATGCCCGGCGCCCTGATCGGTGCGCTCATCGTCGGGTTCGTGCGATCCGCGGCAATATGGCTTTACCCCGAGTTCGAGCTGCTCGCCATTTACGTAATCGTCATAACGGTACTCATCGTACGCCCGCAGGGTCTTCTCGCGAGGACTGCATGACAACCTCGACGGCACCGATCGCCGCCAGGACAGCCAGCGCAGGAACTTTGAAACGGGCTTTGGCGCTGCCTGCTTTGTTGTTTTTGGTTATTTTCCTTTTCCCCTTCATCGCGGGACCGCACTACGTCATCCTGATGTTCTCCGCGATGGGATACGCGATCGCGTTGCTCGGTCTCAATCTCCTATTTGGCTACACGGGTCTGTTGTCGCTCGGGCACGCCATGTTTCTGGCCATCGGCGCCTACACGGCCGGGTACATGACGTCGACAAGGATCACGAATTTCGAGCTGATTCTTCTGGTTGCGGTCGCAATCGGAGCGACCGTCGCTGTTCCGATCGGCCTGCTCTGCATACGCTACGTGAAGATCTATTTCGCGATGCTCACTCTCGCATTCAGCATGCTGCTCTATTCGTTTCTGTTCAAATTCTATCATCTCACCGGCGGTGACGAAGGAATCCGGATCAAGGTTCCGACTCTGACGGCGTGGGATCTGTCCGGCCTCGATACCTTATCGGTGCTGACGGGCCCGCTGTACTATTACGTGTTCGCCTTGCTCGTGTTGCTCACGGCTCTCATGCGCTGCCTGACGGGTTCTTCGCTCGGTCTGCAATTGCGGGCGATTCGTGAAAACCAGCAAAAGGCCGAGTACCTTGGCGTCAACGTCAAGCGCTATCGGCTCGTCGCGTTCGTCATCGCCGCAGTCTACGGCGTGTTGGGCGGCGTCATTATCGCTATCCCCGTGGGGCTCGCTGATCCGACGATCGCCTATTGGGTGCAATCGGGAAATCTCATCTTCATGCTGCTGCTTGGCGGCTACACCAATTTCCTGGGACCCTTGCTGGGCGCCGTCGTATTCATTTTCTTTCAGGATCAGCTCATGTCCTTCACCGAATATTGGCGGCTCACCTTTGGTGTCATCCTCGTGATGATTGTCATCTTCTTTCCCAATGGTCTGATGGCCGCCGTCGACCGGGGCCGGTGGTGGTCAACGTGACGTTATTGCAGGCGCAAAACGTGCGGAAACTCTACGGCGGCTTTTGCGCGCTCGACGACGTGACTTTGACGATCAACGACGGCGAGCATGTATCCATCATCGGACCGAATGGCGCCGGAAAGACCACGCTGGTCAACGTGCTGACGGGGCTGGTGCGGCCGACCGCCGGAAACGTGACCTTCAAGGGATACAATGTCGTCAATCTCGGCGCCGTGCGCCTTGCCCGCCTGGGCATGGCGCGCTCGTTCCAGCTCGTCAACATCTTTCCCGAATTGAGCGTCGGTGAAACCATCGCGGTGGCGGCCATCTCTCATCTCCGTCACGGGGAACGGTTTTTTTCCAGCACTGCGCGCAATCGGCCCGTGTGGGAGATTGTCGAGCGCGTCGGCGCTATCTTTGGATTTTCCGGCAAACTGGATCAGCCGGCGAAAATCCTGTCGCAAGGCGACAAGAAGCTGCTGGATGTCGCCAGCGCGTTTGCGCTCAGTCCGGAGATCATTCTGCTCGACGAGCCGACAAGCGGTGTGAGCACCGCCGACAAATCGACGATCATGCGTGTCCTCGTTCAAGCGGCGAGGCAGATGGGAATCAAGGCCATCATCCAGATCGAGCACGACATGGACATCGTGTTCGGCTATTCCAATCGGATCATTGCAGTTCATAACGGGCGAATTCTCGCGGACGGAAGCCCCGCATCCATTCGTGCTCGCGCCGATGTCATGGCCACCATCGTTGGAAGGCAGTACGACCATGCTTGAGGTCGAGAATCTCAACGTCGAGATTCAAAACAGCGAAATCCTCCGCAACGTGGCCTTTGAGGTAGCCGCCGGCGAACTTGTTTGCCTCGTTGGGCGCAACGGCGCCGGCAAGACAACCACCTTGCGGACCATCATGGGCTATCTGCGGCCCAAAAAGGGAGTCATTCGACTTGGCGGCAATGATCTCGCCGGTCTGTCGACGCTCCAGCGGGCGCGTCTCGGTATCGGTTATGCGCCCGAGACCAGCGAAGTGTTCGCGGAGCTTTCGGTCGGAGAAAACATCGAAATGCCGACTTGGACGCGGCGAACTGAACGCTCCGCGGAGGACCGCATTCGTCTGGCGTACCAGGTCTTTCCGCAACTTCGGCGCTATATGACGCGCCCAGGAACGCACTTGTCCGGCGGGGAGCGCAAGATGCTGTCGATTGCCCGCACACTGGCGCTCGACGCGCGTTTGTTGCTCCTGGACGAGCCGTTTGAAGGCCTGTCGCCGACAGTGATCCCAAGCATCAAGGAATCCATTCGGGAGATCGTCGGATTCGGACGAACGATTCTCATCGCGGAATCGGAATTGCAGCACGTACCGGAATATTCCAACCGTCTCTATGTGATCGAGCGCGGCGAAATCGTATTTGCCGGCGATCTCGCGCAGGCGCGCGACAATGCGGCGGTCCGGCGGATCACCGGAGAAAACCTATGATTGCGATGGCCGCAGCGGCATCGAGGTCACGCGCGCACTCGGCCTCCTGTGCGCGGCCCGATGTCAACCGTTTTTTGCGCCGACATGGTCCAGCACGGACTTGAGCTTCGAGCGATCTTCGGCGTTGAGCATGCGCAACGGGCGGCGGGGAGGGCCGACGGGACGCCCGAGAATGTCGAGACCCGTATGCGCCACGCGAATGTGAGACTTCGCGCAGATGAAATCGCAAACTGGAAACAGCTTGTCCCAGATGGTCTGCGCCGCCGACGCATCGCGCTTTTGCACCGCGGCGGAGAAAAACCGCATCGCATCGCCGGGCACGAAATTCGTGCAGACCGGAGCCCACCCGCTCGCGCCGGCCATGAAGGCCTGAAGGCTGCTGGACTCCCAGCCGGCGATCAGCGTGACTTGGTCCTTGGTCAACAATCTGATGGCGGTGATTCGCGTGAGGTCACCGGTGCTTTCCTTGATGCAACTGACGTTGTCGAGCTTGGCCAGTTTCGCCAGGAACTCGGGCTTCATGTCGACGCCGGTGGTCCAGGGATTGTTGTAGACGCAGATCGGTATCTTGATCGCTCTCGAGACGCGTTCGTAGTGATCGAAAACCTCATCAGGCGTCAGCGGCCAATAGGAAACCGGCAGCACCATGACGCCATCGCAGCCGACGTGCTCGGCGTGCTTGGAGAGCGCGATGCACGCCGTCGTAGTGCGCGCGCCAGTGCCGGCAACCAAGGGAACACGACCATTGATATGTTTGGCCGCAATTGTAGTTGCCGTCTTCATTTCTTCATCGCTGAAGGAGCCGTTGCCGCCGGTGCTGCCGAAGATGCATATACCGTCGACACCATTATCGATTTGAAAGTCGATCGCCTGCAGGAATCGTTTCTCGTCGATCTCCTCCCCGTCATTCTTCGTTGCGGTGGGCACGAAAGTGAACACACGTGACCAGAACTCGTTCTGCCGCACTGTCAGCTCTCCTTGTCGCAGTTGGCGTCCTCAGCTTGACTTCCGCGGCCGCCATGGACGTACGTCACGCAAATCGCCGCAAGGCTAGCTCACGCCGAGAGTCTAGCTAACGCCGGGAATGATGCGGCTGAAAGTGCCAGTAGGCGCAATTTCCTCGGTACCAGTTCCATTCCCCCTTGGCGCACGGGCCGCGCAACCGAAGGCCGGCCGCGCGTGATTTCGAGGAGCTCAGGCGCTTTGCCCTACCCTCCCCGTGCCGCTCGAAATTCGTGCGGCGTGGTGCCGGTCTGCTTGCGGAAAAAGCGGGCGAAGTGGGATGGATCGGAGAACGCGAGATCGTAGGCGATCTCGTGGATCGGCTGGCTGGTGAATACAAGCTGGCGCTTGGCCTCGGTGAGCACGCGCTGGCGGATCAGGTGGCCGGCGGTGACGCCGGTTGCGCGCCTGACGTGATCGTTGAGGCGATCGACCGTCATTGCGAGCTTGTCGGCGTAGAAGGCAAGTTGACGCTCCTTGTGGAAGTGCTCCTCGACGAGCTTGCGCAGCGCGTCGACGGTGGCGCCGGTCGGCTCGAGCGCGATCGCCTCGGTGCTGCCGCGCGCGCGGCCGGCCGCGAGGCGCGCCACCTCGACCGCGATCAGCGCCAGCAGCCCGCGCATGGCGATGCGAAAGCCGGCGCGCGCGAGGAACCGCTCTTCGTGCAGTTGCACCGCCAGGTTGGACAGGCGGTTGCATTCGATCTCGCCGAGCGGCACCACCGGCTCGGCGGCGAGCCCTTTGAGGCGTGCGAGCGCTTCACCGCGGCGATCGCCCATCGCCTCGGCAACGTCCTCGGTGAACGTCATCACCCAGCCGTCGGTGAGCGCCGGGCGGAAGCGAAACCCGTGCGCGATGGTCGCCGGCACGAGAATCGCGCACGGCGCGTCGAAGGTAATCGTGGCGGCTTCGAAGGTCATTTCGCCGCCGCCGCGCTCGATCAATAGGATCTGGAAGAGGTTGCGGTGACGGTGAGCTCGGATCGTCCAGTCGTGAATCGAGGAACGCGAGGAAATCGTCTCGATGTGAATAAAGTCGAAAGCCTGATCGTCAGGCGGATCGCCGTAGAGATGGAAGAGCGGCAGCGCAGCCGTGGCCATGCAAAATCATAGGCCAGCTCGCTCGAGGAGAAAACGTGTCCACGTCGCGTTGGATGGCGCCATACACATCAATCCAACGCATAATGGCCCCGCCGACGGCGGGGCCATGCATGATGAAAGTCCGTGGGATCGGGGCTCAGCGATCCATGCCGCCTTGATGACCGCCCTGACCCGGCTGCTGACCCGGACCCGGCTGCTGACCCGGTTTCTGCTGGCCGCCACCCTGCTGCTGCTGGCCGGGCTTTTGCCCGCCGCCACCCTGCTGCTGATCCGGGCGCGGGTTGCCTTGCTGCGGCTGGTTCGGCTTTGGTTGGTTCGGGTTGCTCATGCGCTCTCTCCTCAAGGATTGACGGGGCTGCCCCCTGACGTCAACGCATGGAACCGCAGAAAGTTGCGACGCAAAACGAGCATGCGCGTGCGAATTTCGCGCAATATCGACGCCAATTTCCGCCAAAATTTCGCCGCGAACTGAAAACGGGTCACACTCGCTTGTAAGCACGATCGTGGTAAACGAGCGCGGGACCGCCGGGCCCGAGGCGCACCGTTTCGACCGCACCGAAGAATACGTTGTGGCTGCCAACCGATCTTACCTCGACGATGCGGCAATCGAACGCGATCACGGCCGAGACCAGTACGGGGCTGCCGGTCGAGAGCGTCAGCCAATCTCCGCTGGCAAATCGATCGCCGCCTGCGACGCCGGTGCGGCCCGCGAATATGTCGGCTATCTCCGCGCCGCCGTCTCCCAACGTGTTGACGCAAAATACGCCGTTCTCCACCACAACCGGATTGGTCTGGCTGCGGCGATTGAGGCACATGAGCAACATGGGCGGCGCGTCCGAAACCGAACAAACCGCGGTTGCCGTCGCGCCAGCCTTGCCGCCGGGACCGGCGGTGGTGATGACGTGGACGGCCGCGCCGAGGCGGCTCATCCCCTCGCGAAAGAGTTCGGGCTCGACCGTGCGCACCGGATCGGGCCCCACCGCCGTGAAGGCGCCGTCCATCGCATCATCGGGCCGTTGGTCGATCCAGCTCATTGCGCTTATTCCGCCGCACGCTTGACGCCCGCCAGCCCCGGATAAGCGACGTCATCGGGGTCGAGCCAGGCCGCATCGCGCCACCCGTTCTCGTCGTAGTCGGCAAGGCACTGCTCCGCCAGCGCGATCATGCCATCGAGGGTGCCGCTCGTGCGCGCGTTCCACATGGCCTGGATGCGGATGTCTTCATGATTGCCGGCGTAGTTCATCTCGTAGAGTTCGTGGCGGCCACCGAACTCGGTACCGATCGCGTCCCAGAGAAGCTTCATCACCTTGATGCGTTCCTTGTAACCGATCCCGTGGGAACCGCGGACGTATTTCGCCAGATATTTGTCGATCTCGGGATTTTTGAAGTCTTTGGCTGACGACGGAAGGTAAATGAGCGCCGAGGCGATGATCTTCTCAACGATCTCCTTGACCCGGCCGTAGGCGTCGCCTGCGAAGACCCGGTAGCTCGAGCCCGATTGCACGTTGGGAAGCACGGCGCCGTCGACCCAGGGCGTGGGCTTTGCCGCCATCGCATCGGTGAGAGCCCAGAACAGATTGCGCCAAGCAATCACCTCGCCCAGCATCGCCTGATTGCCGCGGAACTCATCGGCGCCCGTGGTGCGCAGCGCCTTGGCGATGATGCCGACCAGGAAGTCGAGCTTGACCGCGAGCCGCGTGCAGCCCTGGAACTGATAGCCGGCGAGGAAGCCCGACTGGGGGAAAAAGGTTTTGAGCTTTTCGAGATCGCGGTGCAACAGCACGTCCTCCCACGGGACGAACGCGTTGTCGAAGACGAAAATGGCGTCGTTCTCGTCGAAGCGCGACGACAGCGGATAGTCAAACGGAGTGCCCATCACGCTCGCCATCATCTCGTAGGAGGCGCGGCAAACGAGCTTGACGCCCGGCGCGTTCATCGGCGCGATGAACATGACCGCGAGATCGGTGTCGTGGGTGGGCACCGCCGCATTCTGGCCGAGGAAGTTGTAGTGGGTGAGCGCGGAGGAGGTCGCAACCACTTTGGCGCCGGAGACGTAGATGCCGGCGTCGGTCTCCTTCTGAATGGTGATGAACACGTCCTTGACTTGATCCGCCGCCTTGGCGCGGTCGACCGGCGGATTGACAATCGCATGGTTCATGAACAGCACGTATTCCTGTGCGCGCCGATACCACGTCCGCGCGTTGTCCGAGAACTTTCCGTAGAAGCGATGGTTGGCCCCGAGCGTGTTCATCAGCGAGGCCTTGTAGTCGGGCGAGCGCCCCATCCAGCCGTAGGACATGCGCGCCCATTGGGCGATCGCATCACGTTGCGCGATGAGCTCTTCACCCGAGCGTGCGGCGCGGAAGAATTTGTGGGTGTAGCCGCCCGAACCGGTATCGGTCGGCGAGGTGAGCAGCTCCTTGGTCTTGGCGTCATGCAAGGCGTCGTAGAGCCGCGCGATCGAGCGCGCCGCGTTGCGGAACGCGGGATGCGTGGTCACATCGTCGACCCGCTCGCCGTAAATGTAGACGTCGCGCCCGTCGCGTAGACTGGCGAGATATTCCGCGCCCGTGAACGGCCGTCCTTTCGCAGCAATGACGTCCTCGGACTTCATCGGACTATGTTTCCTTCCGCACGCCGAGCAGTGCCGGCAGCGAATCGACCAACAACGTAAGACCCATTGCAAGCGACAGTAATCGCACCTGGATCGTCCCCGATTGAGACCGTCGAGATCGGCCACAACATACCATGCTGGAAGCTAACCCGTCAGTCTTCCGAGCCTGCTTGTCGCCCGACGCCGTCGGCGCATTTGGGCGCCCGTCAGGACTTAGATTCCTAGCGTCTCTGAAGGAAGGAGGAGGGCGAAGCTGAAGATGCGAATCAGGACCTTGCGGTCCCCCGGCGGCAGCAAACGAATGAGGAGGCCGCACGCGCACGGCCTCCTCATTTATCCCCCGAGTGGACCCGAAAACCTAGCCCATTGGGCCGGCCAGACGCCGCCGCCGTCCGCTCAATGCAGGCCGCCGAACGCCCAGATCAAAAGCAGAATCGGGATCGGCACGCCAAGCAGCCACAGCAAGAGGTAACGGCCCATTTTCATCTCCGTCCAGTGATCGGGCCGATGACGCAAACGCGGAACTTTGGTTCCTAGGCCTCTCGCCCCAGCCAACCTCGTCTGCCCACAGGGTACGCGGATGAAGGGTTGCCGCCGTTGCTGGTCTTGCGGCCCCCTGGTAGAGCTTCACGCTTGCCGGATCGTGGGGGGCGCCTCAGGCGCGCGGGCATGGAAGTCTTCACCCAGCAGCTCATCAACGCCATCACGCTCGGTTCGATCTACGGTCTCATCGCCATCGGCTACACGATGGTGTTCGGCATCATCGGCATGGTGAATTTCGCCCATGGCGACGTGTTCATGGTGTCCGCCTTCATTGCGCTGGTTACGCTGCTGCTTGTGACCACCTGGCTCGGCATCGGCTCGTTCGTGGTCGCGCTTCTGATCGTCCTCATCGTCGCCATGCTGTTCACCTCACTCGTCAACTGGGCGATCGAGCGCGTCGCCTATCGTCCACTGCGCGGCTCGTTCCGGCTCGCGCCGCTGATCTCGGCGATCGGCATGTCCATCTTCCTGTCGAATTTCGTGCAAGTCGCCCAGGGCCCGCGCGTTAAATCGATTCCGCCGTTCTTCAACGAGGTGATCGTGCTGATGTCGGGCAACGGTTATGACGTCACCGTGTCCTACAAGCAGATCGTGGTCTGGATCGTGACCGCGGCCCTGCTTCTGGTCTTCTGGTTCGTGGTGACCAAGACCGCGCTAGGGCGCGCGCAACGCGCCTGCGAGCAGGATCAGAAGATGGCGGCGCTGCTCGGCATCGACGTTGACCGCACCGTCTCGATCACTTTCGTGATCGCAGCCGCGCTCGCCGCCGTCGCCGGCACCATGTACCTGATGTATTACGGCGTGGTGAGCTTCGCCGACGGCTTCGTGCCCGGCGTGAAGGCCTTCACCGCGGCCGTGCTGGGCGGTATCGGCTCGCTCCCGGGCGCCGTGCTCGGCGGCCTGCTGATCGGCCTGATCGAAACCATGTGGTCGGCCTATTTCTCCTCCGACTACAAGGATGTCGCCGCCTTCTCCATTCTCGCCATCACCATGATTTTCCTGCCGCAGGGCATCCTTGGCCGGCCGGACGTGGGCACGAGGCGACACAGCCCGCCTCCCGTGTCGACGTCGTTCGCGCGCTGCGCCAAGCCGCGATCACAGGCCTCATTGCATTCGGCCTGTTGCTGCCGCTGATCGGCTTCAACACCGTCCAGAACATCCGCAACGAGCTCATTCTCGAGACGCGCTGGCCATTGCTCGCGGCGATGGTCGTAATTATCGCCGGCGGCCGCTTCCTCCATGCGCTCCTGATCGCTCCCTGGCTCGCACGTCGCGCCCTGCGGCCGCGCCCCGAGCACGCCCCCCGCGCGCGGCTGGCGCGCTGGCTCGTTCCGTTCGCGCTCGGTTTCGCGATCGTCTATCCGCCGCTTGCGCTGTCGATCACGGGCGTCCAGGGCGCGGTGAAATGGATCGACAATTTCGGCGTCCAAATTCTGATCTACGTCATGCTCGGCTGGGGACTCAACATCGTGGTCGGGCTCGCCGGCTTGCTCGACCTCGGCTATGTCGCCTTCTACGCCGTCGGCGCCTATTCCTATGCGCTGCTGGCAAACAGCTTCGGTCTGTCATTCTGGATTCTGCTTCCGGTCGCCGGCTGCCTCGCCGCGTTCTGGGGCATCTTGCTCGGCTTTCCCGTGCTGCGATTGCGCGGCGACTATCTCGCCATCGTGACGCTCGCCTTCGGCGAAATCATCCGGCTCATTCTGATCAACTGGGTCCCCGTGACCAACGGCTATGCTGGAATCAGCGGCGTCCCGCGGCCGACTTTCTTCGGTATCCCATTCAATGCGTCGGACGAGGGCTTTGCTGCGCGCTTCGGTCTCGAGTTCAGCCCGATCTACCGCACTATCTTCCTCTATTATGTGATCCTCGCGCTTGCTCTGATCACCGCCGCCATGACGGTGCGGCTGCGGCGGCTGCCGATCGGACGGGCATGGGAAGCCTTGCGCGAGGACGAGATCGCCTGCCGTTCGCTCGGCATCAATACCACCAACACCAAGCTCACCGCCTTTGCCATGGGCGCGATGTTCGCAGGCTTTGCCGGATCGTTCTTCGCGGCGCGGCAGGGATTCATTTCGCCGGAGAGCTTCACCTTCATGGAATCCGCGGTGATCGTCGCCATCGTCGTGCTCGGCGGCATGGGCAGCCTGATCGGAGTGGCGATCGCCGCCGTCATCATGATCGGCGGCACCGAGATCATGCGCGAGCTCGATTTCCTGAAGGCCGTGTTCGGCAGCAATTTCGACCCGACCCAATACCGCATGCTGCTGTTCGGCTTCGCGATGGTGCTGATCATGGTTTGGCGGCCGCGCGGGCTGATCGCAACGCGCGAACCCTCGACATTCCTCAATGCGCGCCGCGCTTTGCCCTCGCGCGCGCCGCAGAGCGAGGAGACGCAAGCCCCGCTCGTGCGGGAGCGCCACGGATGAACGTCACAAGCTACGACGCGGCGGCTGCCGGCGCGCGCCCAAGCGAGGCGGCTCGACCCTCGAACCTCGCGCCCGTGCTGCGCGTCGAGCACCTCAGCATGCGCTTCGGCGGCCTGGTGGCCGTCAACGATTTTTCGTTCGCGGCGCGGCGTGGAGATATCACCGCGCTGATCGGGCCGAACGGCGCCGGCAAGACGACGGTGTTCAACTGCATCACCGGCTTCTACAAGCCGAGTGAGGGACGCATCGCGTTGCAATTCGGTGATCCCGGCGTGTGGGAAGAGCTGAGCGCCTTGACCGAGCGCGGCACGCGCAGCGTCACGCGCGGGGACGGCATGCTGTTTCTGCTCGAGCGCATGCCCGACTATCTGGTGGCGCACAGGGCGCGCGTCGCGCGCACATTTCAGAACATCCGTCTGTTCCAAGGCATGACCGTGTTGGAGAATCTTCTGGTCGCCCAGCACAATTCCCTGATGTGGGCGTCCGGATTTACCGTGCTCGGCGCGCTTGGACTGCGCTCCTACGCACGGGCGGAGCGCTCCGCGATCGACAAGGCGCGCTATTGGCTCGACCGCACCGGCCTTACCGACCGTGCCGACGATCCGGCCGGCGAATTGCCCTATGGCGGCCAGCGCCGGCTGGAGATCGCGCGCGCCATGTGCACGGACCCGGTGCTGCTTTGCCTCGACGAGCCGGCCGCCGGCCTCAATCCGAATGAGAGCGCCGAGCTCGGCCGCTATCTGCACAAGATCCGCGACGAGCATGCGACCTCGATCCTTCTGATCGAGCACGACATGACAGTGGTGATGGAGATCTCCGACTACATCGTCGTGCTCGACCATGGCCAAAAGATCGCAGACGGCACGCCGGATGAGATTCGCAACGATCCCAGGGTGATCGCGGCCTATCTCGGCGTCGAGGAGGAAGAGGTCGCGGAGCGCGCGATCGGGACGCAGTGATGCGCATCGCCCCCGCTAGTGTCCCAATTCCGAAGTTCGCAAACCCATGCGGAATACTCTCGTGCGAACTTCGGAATCTAGGGGACACCAGCAAATTTATGACTCTCGTGTGGTTTTTGGATTTGAAGTTCCTATGTGAGCGCGCTGCAAATGCGTAGGAACTTCAAATCCACCACACGAGCGAGGTCGGCATGAGGGCGCTCTTGGGATTTTCGCTGTTTGCGCTGATGACGGCGGGCGGCGCGGGCACTTGCGCCAATGCGCAGACCTATCCCGCGCGCCCCGTCACCTACGTCGTGCCCTTCGCGCCCGGCGGAGGCACGGAATTTTTGGCGCGGCTGTTGGGGCAAAGGCTCGAGCAGCGGCTCGGGAAGCCGTTCGTAATCGAGAACCGGCCGGGCGGTGGCGGAGTGATCGGGGCGCTCTCCGTCGCCCGCGCCGCGCCCGACGGCTACACCATTCTCATGGCGCCCGCCCCGGTGATGGCGATCAACGCCGCCTTGCACAAGAAGCTTCCCTATGATCCGGCCGTCGACTTCGTGCCGGTCGCGCTTGTCGTCGCCACGCCTTACGTGCTCGTGGTCGCGCCATCGCTATCGGTGCAATCGGTCGCGGACCTCGTCGAGCTCGCCAAGGCCAAGCCCGGCCAGCTCTCCTTTGCTTCGGCGGGGCTGGGCACGCCGCACCATCTCTTTGCCCAGCTGTTCAAGGGCATGGCCGGCGTCGAGATGACGCATGTGCCTTACCGCGGCTCCGTGCCGGCCCTGAGCGACGTTGCAGCCGGACATGTTCAGCTCATGTTCTGCGACATCCCGCCGGCCCTCGGCCTGATCAACGAGGGCAAGGTGCGCGGGCTCGGCGTCTCCACCAAGGAGCGCGTCGCAGCGCTGCCCGGTATTTCCTCGATTGCAGAACAAGGCTTGACTGGCTTCGACGCGGCGTCGTGGCAGATGGTGGTGGCGCCGGCGGCCACGCCCGAGGATATCGTCCAGCGCCTGCATGCCGAGATCAAGGATTTCATGGTGCAGCCGGAGATCAAGGAATACGCCTTCAAGATGGGCTTGCTCCCGGTCGACACGCCCTCGGTCCCCAGCCTGCGCGTCTTCGTGCAGACAGAGATCGCGCGATGGGGCAAAGTCGTGGAACAGGCCGGAATCGCCGGCTCGCAATGAGACGCAGGACGCAACGCTCCTCCCGAATCGGGCGCGCCGCGCGCCGCGCGCGGGCGGTCAGGACCGGGGCACCGCAATGAGCGCGCCGCTCCTCAGCGTGCGCGGGGTAAAGGCCTATTACGGCCATATCGCCGCGCTTAGGGGCATCGACGTCGACGTCGGCGAGGGCGAGATCGTGGCGCTCATCGGCGCCAACGGTGCCGGCAAGTCGACGCTGATGATGACGATTTTCGGCAATCCGCGCGCCCGCGAGGGCCGCATCACCTTCGCCGGCCGCGACATCACGCAGCTGCCCACGCACGAGATCGCACGGCTGAAGATCGCGCAGGCGCCAGAAGGTCGTCGTATCTTCGTGCGCATGACTGTGATGGAGAACCTGCAGATGGGCGCCGCGGTCGCCGACGCCACGCACTTTCAGTCCGACGTCGACCGCGTGTTTGCATTGTTTCCCCGCCTCAAGGAGCGCATCGACCAGCGCGGCGGCACGCTCTCGGGCGGCGAACAGCAGATGCTGGCGATCGCGCGCGCGCTGATGGGACACCCGCGCCTCCTCCTTCTCGACGAGCCTTCGCTCGGCTTGGCGCCGCTCATCGCGCGCCAGATCTTCGACGCGATCAAGAAGCTCAACACCGACGAAAAGCTCACTGTGTTCCTGGTGGAACAGAACGCGTTCCACGCCTTGAAGCTTGCGCACCGCGGCTATGTCATGGTCAACGGCCGGATCACGCTCAGCGGAACCGGGCGCGCGCTGCTGGCGCGGCCGGAGGTGAAGGCGGCCTATCTCGAGGGCGGCAGGCACTAACAGCGATGCGGATCTCGATTCCCGAATTCCTTTCCGACGAGCATTCGCTTGCCGTATTTTTCCTGGTGAGCGTCGCCATGGGCGGCGGCGCCGCTTGGCTCGCCGGCCGTGCGATCGCCTCGACTTGGCGGCCGTGGTGGCATCTCGCGCTCTACATGTTGCCTTTGAGCGCTGTGGTGCGTTTCCTCCACTACGCCTTGTTCGACAGCAAGTTCTTGTCGCTGCATTATTATCTCGTCGATTACGCGGTCTGCCTCGCGTTCGGCTCGCTCGGCTTTCACCTCACGCGCGCCACCCAGATGGTCACCCGCTACAAATGGATCCATGAACGCGCGGGGCTATTTCGCTGGCGGCGCCGCGACGATACGCCGGCCGCGGATACGCCAAAATCCGAGTGACATTTCCGCGATTTACGGGTTGAATCGCGCCACGGGGCGCGCGAGACGAAACGCGCCCAACCTGCGTTTTCATCCAGAGGTGGACACTATGAGACAATGGCTCACACTCGGCCTCGCCCTCGGTCTTGGCCTTGCTTTTGCGGATAACGCTTCGGCGCAAGTCAAGTTGGGCGTCGCCGGACCGATCACCGGCGGCAGCGCCGCCTTCGGCGCGCAACTCAAGAACGGAGTGGAGCAGGCGGTCGAGGACATCAACGCCGCCGGCGGCATTCTCGGACAGAAAATTCAGGTTTACGTCGGTGACGATCGCGCCGATCCGAAGGAAGGCGTGTCCGTCGCCAACAAGTTCGTCGGCGACGGCGTCAAATTCGTCGTCGGCCACTTCAATTCCGGCGTCACCATTCCGGCCTCCGAGGTCTATCAGGAGAACGGCATGCTCGTGATCACGCCCGCGGCTACCAATCCCAAGGTCACCGAGCGCAACATGTGGAACATCTTCCGCACGTGCGGGCGCGACGACCAGCAGGGCGCGATCGCAGCCGATTACATTGCCAAGAATTTCAAGGGCAAGAAGATCGCCATCGTGCATGACAAGACGACCTACGGGCAGGGCCTCGCCGAGGAGACGCGCAAGAACCTCAATTCCAAGGGCCTCAAGGAAGTAATGTTTGAAGGCGTCAACAAGGACGACAAGGACTTCTCCGCGCTTGTGTCCAAGGTCAAGGCGTCGAACGCTGACCTCGTCTATTGGGGCGGGCTGCACGACACCGGCGGCTTGATCCTGCGGCAGCTGCGCGCCCAGGGCGTCAGGGCACCGTTCATGGGAGCCGACGGCATCGCCGACGAGGAGTTCGCCGCGATCGCCGGTCCCGGCGCCGAAGGCACGCTGATGACTTTCGGCCCCGATGCGCGAAAGCGGGCAGAAGCGAAGGATATCGTCGCGAAATTCCGCGCCAAGAATTTCGAGCCGCAAGCCTACACGCTCTACAGCTATGCCGCGGTGCAGGTGATTAAGCAGGCCGCCGAGGCGGCGAAATCCCTGGACCCCAAGAAGGTCGCCGCGCAGATCAAATCGGGCCAGAAGTTCAACACCGTGATCGGCCAGTTGTCCTACGACAAGAAGGGCGACGTGACCCGCATCGATTACACCGTCTATGTCTGGAAGAAGGATCCCAGCGGCAAGATCACCTACACCGAGATCGAGTGACGATTTTGCCCGCCTGATGTGGCAAGCCCGCCTCGCTCCGAGGCGGGCTTTTTCTTAACCCCTCAGCCGAGATTCTGCAGCACCGGAAACGTCTCGATCAGCCAGCTGTTGAGCTGCGTGAACACGCCGGCGAGAAAGCCGATGCCGGTGAGCACGAGCAGGCCGCCCATCACCCGCTCGACATGAGCAAGGTGCGCGCGAAAGCGCGTGAGGAAAGCGGCAAACGGCTCGACCGCAAGCGCGGCGACGATGAACGGCAGGCCGAGCCCGAGCGAGTAGACGGCAAGCAAGCCCGCGCCCTTGGCGACCGTGGCCTGAGATGCCGCGATCGCGAGGATTGCCGCCAGGATCGGCCCGATGCACGGCGTCCAACCGAGCGCGAAGGCGAGCCCCATCACATACGCACCCCACAGCCCGACGGGCTTTGCAACGTGAATGCGCGCCTGCCGGTGCAGGAAAGCGATCGGCGTGAGGCCGAAGAAGTGCAACCCCATGACGATGATGGCGATGCCGGCGATGATTGCGAGTTCGTTCGAATAAAGCCGCATCAGCGCGCCGATCATGCTGGCACTGGCGCCGAGCGCCACGAACACCGTGGAGAAACCGGCCACGAACAGGACGGCCGCGATGACGGTATCGCGTTTCACCAGCGGCGGCGGTTCCGCCTCCGCCAGCCGCTCGAGCGAGGTCCCCGCCAAATAGACGAGATAGGGCGGCACCAGCGGCAGCACGCATGGCGACAGAAAGCTCACAAGGCCGGCAAAGAGCGCGGCGAAGATGGTGACGTCGGCGGCCATGCGCCTAAATGCGGTGCATTTGCGTCCTTGCGCAAGCCGCCAATTCCGGTCTCGCTCGGATGTGATGGTGCGGTGATCTGGTCCCACAAGCTGGCAGCGGTTACGCTTGAGCGGTGCAAACCAAGCCGTGGTGCAAGCGAGGCCCAATGGCGCAGCGCAATCTCATCACCGACGTCGCCGGCGTATTGGTCGGACACGCCGACGACGCGCGTCTCGCCTCCGGCGTAACCGTCATTGTGTTCGAGGAGCCTGCGGTCGCCGCCGTCGACGTGCGCGGCGGCGCGCCGGGCACGCGGGAAACCGATCTGCTCGAACCGCACCGCACCGTCGAGCGCATCGACGCCGTGGTGCTGTCCGGCGGCTCGGCCTTCGGCTTGGACGCCGGCGCGGGGGTTCAGGCTTTCCTGCGCGAGCGCGGGCGTGGCTTCGCGATCGGGGACATTCGCGTGCCGCTCGTGTGCGGCGCCGTGCTGTTCGATCTGCTCAACGGCGGCGACAAGAACTGGGGACGCTTTCCCCCCTATCGGGATCTCGGCTACAGCGCAGCCGCGCAGGTCGGCAAGACGTTTGCGCTCGGAACCGCGGGGGCCGGCTTCGGCGCCACCACCGTCAATCTCAAGGGTGGGCTCGGCTCGGCCTCGGCGGTGACCCGCGACGGGCACACGGTCGGCGCGCTCGTCGCCGTCAACGCCTGCGGCAGCGTCAACGTGGGCCGCGGCCCGCATTTCTGGGCGGCTCCGTTCGAGGTCGACGGCGAGTTCGGCAGCCTGGGGTTTCCCCCGACGATGCCGCCCGCGGCGCTCATCGTGAACGCGAAAGGACGGCCGGGCGAGAATACGACCATCGCGCTGGTCGCGACCGACGCGGCGCTGAGCAAGGCACAGGCCAAGGAGTTCGCGATCATCGCGCAAGATGGGCTCGCCCGCGCCATCTACCCCGCGCACACGACCCTCGACGGCGACACCGTATTCGCCGCCGCGACCGGGCGCCGCACCCTTGGCGATGCCGTCAACGAGCTCACGGAGCTTGGCGCCGTTGGCGCCAATACGCTGGCACGGGCGGTCGCGCGGGGCGTGTTCGAGGCCAAGGCGCTACCGGGCGGCCCCCCCAGCTGGCAGGACTGCCACGGCCCGGCGAGGCCTGCGCGCAAATAATTGCACAGTTTGTTGACTCCGCCTCGAATTGGCCACTTAAGGTTGGATTAAGGGATATGGGCCGAAATTCGGTGGATAGCGTATCAGGGGTACGCTCCTAAGGGGTTGGAGGTCGAACATGCGTCTGGCAGCGATAGCGTCCGCGCTGGCGATTGTGCTGTGTGTGGCGGTGTTTGGCGCCATTTTCTACCAAAAAGCCTCCATTCTGGTGCCGGCGTCCACCGCCGCGCCCGAACAAGCGCAGACGACACCCACCGAGGGCCGGGCTCCGGGCTCCGTCACGACGGTTGCGGATAGTGCGGCCGACAGCGCGATGGCCGCGCCGGTTGCCGTCGCTCAGGCGTCGCCTGCCGCGCAGGCCGCGCCGACGCCCTCCGCCGCGTCGACCTCGTGCAGCAATCCCAATGCCATAGGCGTCGCTCGGGTGGTCGAAATCGACACCACCGGCGGCCCCGGCTTCGGCTTCGAGCACTTCAAGAGCCATGATTTCCTGCGCGAAGGCGAGGTCGTGCTCACCTTCGATGACGGCCCGTGGCCCAAGAACACTCCGGCAGTGCTCGCCGCGCTCGCCGCGCACTGCACCAAGGCGATCTTCTTCCCGATCGGCACGCATGCCACCTACGAGCCCGGCATCCTCAAGCAAGTGGCCGCAGCCGGGCATGCCGTCGGCTCGCACACCTGGTGTCATCAGGATTTGTCGAAAACCAAGGGGAATTGCCTGATCAACGGCAAGGTCCAAGCCGTAGAGTACGACCCCAAGGACGAGATCGAAAAAGGGATCAGCGCGGTGCGTTGGGCGGTGGGCGGACCGACTGCGCCCTATTTCCGCTTCCCGGCGCTGCGGCAACCGCAGGAACTCGTCGACTATCTCGGCAAGCGCAACATCGCAATCTTCTCCACCGACATGGACTCCTTCGACTTCAAGATGCGCAAGCCCGAGCAGGTCAGACAGGCAGTGCTGGCGAAGTTGAAGAAGCACGGCAAAGGCATCGTGCTGATGCACGACTTCCAGCATGCCACCGCCGAGGCGGCGATGGACCTGCTCAACGACCTCAAGGCCGGCGGCTACAAGGTCGTTTATATGAAGCCGAAGTTCCCGGTGACGACGATTGCCTCCTATGACGAGCAGGTCCTCAAGCTCGTGAAGGGCCCCGGTAGCGGCGACGCCCGCCCGACCTCGAGCGTCGTGCGCACCATCGCCGAGTAACGCTCACAACCACCAGCGCTTAGATGCGCGCCGCGGCAACGCGGCGCGCATTTGCATCTCGCACGCGAGAGTTGCGCGCGCCCTTTCTGGAACTGCATGGCTGTGATCTCCTCTGTATTTTCCTGTTTTTTTGCAAAACGAGAAACACGCCGCACGCGGCCGCGCCACGCGGTCGCGCAACAAAAAACCCGGCGCGGCATCCCGCCCGGGCGGCTGGCATAAATTTGGTGAATACGTTTTTCTGGAAGATTCTCGTTACACGAGTCAACAGGAAAACGGGTTCCTCGACGCGTGGCCGAAAACGCAGTATCCGCAAGGGATTGCCGCTACTCCGCCTTGATACCCGCGAACTTCACCACCTTAGCCCATTTCTCGGTTTCCTCGGCGATGAGCTTGGCGAAGTCGGCCGGCGAGCCGGTAAATATTTCACTGCCGAGTTCCGCCATTCGTGCCGCCGCCACCGGCTCGGCGAGCGCCCCGTTGACCTCCCGATTGAGCCGCTCGACGACCTCGCCCGGGGTGCCCTGGGGAACGCCAATGCCGAGGAAGCCGGTCACCGCGTAGCCCGGGACAACATCGCCAATCACTGGAACGTCCGGCAACACCCGCAGGCGCGCCTTCCCCGTCACGCCAAGCGCGCGCAACGCACCCGACTGGATATGCGGTACCGACGCGCCGACGGCGTCGAACATCGCGTGCACATCGCCGGCGATCAGTGCCGAATGCGCGGCCGGCGTACCCCGATAGGGCACGTGCACCACCTCGATCCCGGTCATCATCCGGAACAACTCGCCGGAGAGATGGGTCAAGTTTCCGGTCCCGCTCGAGGTCAAGTTTATCTTGCCGGGGTTGGCCTTGGCGTAGGCGATGAACTCCGCGACGGTCTTGGCGGGGAACGACGGATTGACCAGCAAGACGAACGAATCGTTGTTGGTGCTGGCGACCGGGACGATGTCGCGCGTGACGGTGACGGCGCTTTTCTCATAGAGCGTCACGTTGATGACGTGCGGGGAGGCGACAAGAAGGAGCGTGTAGCCGTCGGCAGGAGCGCGTGCCACCGCCTGCAGCGCGAGATTGCCGCCGCCGCCCGGCCGGTTGTCGATGACCACGGATTGGCCGAGCCGGTGCGACAGGGATTGGCCGAGCAAGCGCGCAATGATGTCCGGCGTGCCCCCGGCGGGGACGAAGACCATCAAGGTTAGCGGCCGCGACGGATAAGCTTGCGCCCTCGCGACGCGCGACACGACCGACAGCGCGGCTGCGCTCGCGGCCACATGCAGAAACCGGCGGCGTGGAAATTTCATGGCGTCTCCCGGGTTGCCAGCTGCAGAGCATCACTCCGCCGTTCGCGGCACGACGCGCTTTTGCACAAGCGAGCGGATCAGAACACAATCAGCGACGGAGCAAAATAGGCTTCGGCGTGAACGAGAACGAGGGTCGCTGCAAAAGTCATCAACAGCGCCGTGCCGATTTTCAGCATCAAGTCGACGCCCGTCGGTGCGGGCTTGATCCGCGTTGCAATTGCGAAGGAGCGCAGGGGCTTGGGACGCATGGGAGCCTCCGTCCATTGCCGACGTAGCGATTATGCTCCATGGGCGAATCTCCCAATGTGCAGCGGTTCACAGTCTTTTCCCCCAGCGAATTTTTTTTACGGCGCACGGCCATGGCAGGTGCCAGGCGTGTGCCATTCGAGTTGTCCCGTCGCGCGTCTACCGGCGAGGTTCGATCAGGTTCGTCCTCATCGCCCAAAACGCTCGGCGCCGTAGGGCGCGGGATCGCAGAACGGCGTCGCGCCCGTCATCATCTCGGCGAGGAGCCGCCCGGTCGCAGGCCCGAGCGTCAATCCCCAATGGGCGTGGCCGTAGGCGAGCCACAGCCCGCTCTGTCCAGGCGCGCGTCCGATCACTGGCCGGGAATCCGGAAAGCACGGCCGGCTGCCCATCCAGGGCGTCGCCTCGACCGGCTCGCCGAGCGGGAAAAGGCCCTTCGCCGCCGGCAGCAGGCGATCGAACTGCACCGGCGTCGGCGCTGCATCGCGGCCGGCGAACTCAACCCCGGTGGTGAGGCGGATGCCCTGGTCCATCGGCGCGAGGCAATAGCCGATCTCCATATCGACCACCGGACGCGCGAGCGCGGCGTTACCGACACCACCGTAGTGGCGGTGGTAGCCACGCTTGCTGCCGAGCGGCAGCGTGATGCCGAGCGGTGAAAGCACGTCGGGGGCGAACGGTCCGAGCGCCACCACCGCCTCCGCGGCGTCGAGCGGACCTTCCGCGGTTTCGATCCGCCAGTGTGCGTTGGCGCGGTGAAGGGAACGCGCATTCCCGCGCATCACCACGCCGCCTAGCGCCGCAAAGCGCGCTGCATAGGCCTGGGTCACGGCGAGCGGGTTGGTCACGCTGGCGGCATGTGGCCAGTGCACAGCGTGGCGAAAGACCGGCGCGAGGCTCGGCTCGAGTTCGCGCGCTCCATCGGGATCGAGGGCGTGGTACGACATGCCGAACTTCTGCGCGAGCGCGAGCTCACGTTTCAGCGCCTCGAACGCGCGATCGGTGCGATAGAGCTTGAGCCAGCCCGTCTTGCGCAACAAGCGCTCCGCGCCGGCCTCCGCCAGCAGCGCCTCGTGCTCCGGGAGCGCGCGCGCAAATAGCGGACGCATCAGCCGCGCGGTCTCGATCAGCCGCTCCGGCCGAGAGGCGGCACGAAATTTCATGAGCCAAGGCGCGACGTGGGGCAGGAAGCTCAGATGGTAATTGGCCTCCGGCGCGCGCTTGAGCGCGATCCGCAACAGCGCGATCGGGTCCGAGGGGAAGGCGGGCGGAAAGACGGTATTGCCTTCGATCACGCCGGCATTGCCGTAGGAGGTCTCTTCGCCTGGTGCGCGGCGGTCCACGAGGGCAACGGCAACCCCGCGCTTGGCGAGATGCAGCCCTATTGACGTGCCGACGATGCCGGCACCGAGCACGATGGCATCGACGCGCGCCATGGTATTCCTTCCCAAACATTGCGCCGCCCGCGCGCACGCGGGCGGCCCGATCTCGCCGACCGTTATCACCTCCCATATGGGTGTGCGATGGCGCTGCCGGCAGGCCCGGTCAACGCATTCACCCGGCCCCCGTGGCGCGTTGCCCCTCCCCGCCCGCCGTGTTAGGCGAACGGCACGTTCCGGAGGAGGAGATGGACCAACCGCTCATCGTCGCACCGTCGATCTTGTCCGCCGATTTCGCCAAGCTCGGCGAGGAGGTGCGTGCACTCGATGCCGCCGGCGCCGACTGGATCCATGTCGACGTGATGGACGGACACTTCGTGCCCAATATCTCCATTGGTCCTGACGTGGTGAAGGCGTTGCGCCCGCACACCAAAAAGGCGCTCGACGTACATCTGATGATCGCGCCTTGCGATCCCTATCTCGAGGCCTTTGCCAAGGCCGGCGCCGACATCATCACCATCCACGTCGAGGCGGGTCCGCACGTGCACCGCTCGCTGCAGGCGATCCGCGCGCTCGGCAAGAAGGCCGGGGTCGCGCTCAATCCCGGTACGCCCGAAAGCGCGGTCGAGCCGGTGATCGATCTCGTCGATCTCATTCTGGTGATGTCGGTCAACCCCGGCTTTGGCGGCCAAGCCTTCAATCGGTTCGCGGCTGAAAAGATTTCGCGGCTGCGCCCGCTCGCAGAGCGGCGAGCGATCGACATCGAGGTGGATGGTGGCATCACGGCCGACAATGCCCCGCTCGTGGCGCACGCCGGCGCCAACGTGCTGGTCGCGGGCTCGGCCGTGCTCAAGGGCGGCAGCAACTACCGCGCCAACATCGCCGCCATCCGCAACGCCGCGGCGCTCGCCCGCGGGGAGGCAGCGTAGGTGGGCGTTCTGGTCGAGGGTGCGTGGCGCGATGGTGAACTGCCGCAAGAAACCGGCGCCAGCGGCGAGTTCCGGCGCGCGGACAGCCGCTTCCGCGACCGCATCACGGCGGATGGGTCGTCCGGCTTCAAGGCCGAAGTCGGGCGTTACCACCTCTACGTCGCGCACGGCTGTCCGTGGGCGCACCGCACGCTGATCTATCGGTCGCTCAAGCAGCTCAAAGGCGCGATCACGGTTGCCTATGCGATCCCCGGACTGAGGCAGCAAGGCTGGATGTTCGATGACGATCCGGCGTTCCCGGATTGCACGCCTGATACCGTCAATGGCTTCCGCTATCTGCATCAGGCCTATACCGCAAGCGACCCGCGCTACACCGGCAAGGTCACGGTCCCGACGCTGTGGGACAGCAAGACCCGGCGCATCGTCAACAACGAATCCTCCGAAATCATCCGCATGCTCAACAGCGAGTTCGAGGACATCGCGAGCGACGGCGCGGATTTTTATCCCAAGCCCATGCGCGCCGAGATCGATCGCCTCAACGAGATGATCTATGCCAACGTCAACAACGGCGTCTACCGCTGCGGCTTCGCAAAGTCACAAGCCGCCTACGAAGCCTCCTACGACGCGCTGTTCGCCACCCTCGACGAGCTCGAAGCGCGACTGGCCCGCCAGCGCTACCTGCTCGGCCGGGCGATCACCGAAGCCGATTGGCGTCTGTTTCCCACGCTGGTTCGCTTCGATGTCGCCTATTTCTCGCTGTTTCGATGCAACAAGAAGCGCATCGCCGACTACCCCAATCTCTCGAACTACATGCGCGAGCTTTACCAAATGCCCGGCATCGCCGAGACGGTGAAGGCGCGCTATTACGTCATCAATTATTGGTCGATTGCGCGGCTCAATCCCATGGGCATCATCCCGAAGGGAACGCCGGTCGATTATAGCGGGCCGCACGACCGCGCCCGGCTTGCGAGCTAGGGCGGGCGCCAGGCTCAGTCCGGCTTGGCGCCGGAGAATTTGACCACCTTCCCCCATTTTTCGGTTTCGTCGGCAACGAGCTTTCCGAAGTCGGCGGGCGAGCCCGCAAGCAGCGAGGCGCCGAGATCGGCGAGTCTCGCCTTCGCCTTGGGGTCGGCGAGGATCGCATTGATCTCCTTGTTGAGCTTGTCGATGATGTCGTCGGGTGTCCCCTTCGGCACGCCGACGCCGTACCAAGCGCTCGCCTCGTAACCCGGCACGAAATCGGCCACCGTGGGCAAGTCCGGCAGCACCTCGGAGCGCGTTGCGGTGGTCACCGCCAATGCTCGCAGCTTGCCCGCTCTTATGAACTCGATCGACGTCGGCACGTTATCGAACATCACCTGAACTTGACCGCTGATCATGTCGGTGAGCGCCGGCGCGCCGCCGCGATACGGCACATGAACCATGTTGACGCCGGTCATCATCTTGAACAGCTCGCCGGACACATGGATCGTGGACCCGTTGCCGGAAGATGCCATGTTGAGCCTGCCCGGATTGGCCTTGGCGTAAGCGATGAATTCAGGAACGCTCTTGGCTGGGACCAATGGATTCACCACCATGACGTTGGGAAAGCGGATGATGCCCGCGACCGGCGCAATGTCACTGATGAAATTGAAGTTGAGCTTTTCGTAGAGCGTCGCGTTGATCGCGTTCGCCGGAGCAACAAGCAAAAGCGTGTAGCCGTCCGGCGGCGCGCGCACGACCGCCTCGGTCGCGATATTGGTGCTTGCGCCCGGCCGGCTTTCGATCACGAACGGCTGACCGAGCCGCTCCGACAGCCATTGACCCAGTAGGCGCGCGGTGATGTCGGCCGAGCCGCCGGGAGGGTAGCCGATGATCAGCCGCACCGGCCGCGTCGGATAGGTTTGCGCCGTCGCCATCCGCGAGACGGATGGCAGCGCGGCGGCAGCCGTGGCCAGATGCAGAAATCGTCGGCGCGCAAGTTTCAAAGTTGACGCCTCATTGCGCTCAGCGCGCCTGCGCGACGAAGGCGCGCGCGGCAGCGACCTCCGGGCGGACCGGATCGGCGTCCTCGGCGAGCGCCACCGCGGCGGCGTAGTGCTGCCGCGCCTTGGCCAGATCGCCGGCCTTCTCCGCCGCTCTCGCCGCGCCGAGCGTGGCGCCGAGGCGATGCGGCTCCTTCTTCAGCGTCACCTCGTAGGCGGTAAGCGCCTCCTTGGCCATACCGCGCTCGAGCAGCATCGCGCCATAAAGCTCGCGCGCCGGCGCTAGCGGCCCCGGCGTGACCGGCGCCTTCTCGGTCTTGTCCTCGGCATCGGCCGCCGCGCTCATGGTCTTGAGCGCGTCGTCGAACTTGCCCTGGGCGTACAGCAACCAAGCGCTCGCAGCCTGCCACTGGATATCGACCTGCTCGGCCCAATAGGCGTCCTTGGCCTCGCGCAGCTGGTCGCGCAGTTCGGCGAGTTTGGCGATGTCGACCTTCGCCGCCTCCGCGTTGCCCGCGCGTGCCGCGCCGAGCGCGCGGGCGAAGTGTGTGATCGCCGTGATAAAGGGAAACTTGGACGGCCTGACCTCGAGCTCGGCGGCGCCCTGCCAATCCCCACGCTCGACCATGTAACGCGCCGGACTTGCCGCAAGCGCAAAGGGGCCGCCGCGTTCCTCGGGACCGAAGTTGGCTGATTTCGCCATCTCGTCGATGACGACGCGAGCGTTGTTGTCTTGAGCGAGCTGCAGGTAGGCGTAGACCATGTAGTCCTGCCCGTGCAGTTGATCGGTGGCTGCCTTGTCGGCTTTGGCCGCGCGCACCGAGGCTTGATTGGCGGCGATCGATTCCTTCCAGTAGCCGACGCGGGTGAAGATGTGGGACGGCATGTGCTGCGCATGCGGCGCCGCGGGCGCGATCTTGGCGTAACGCATGGCGGCGTCGAGGCCCTTCTCGGCGATCGGCGGATAGTCGTAGAGGTGGATGAGATAGTGGGCGACGCCCGGATGTTGGGGCTGGCGCTTGAAGATCGGCTCCAGGATGGCCGCGCCTTTGAGCTGATTGGCATAGCTCTTGTCGGCCGGTGACGCCGCGACGTTGAGCGTGATGGCGTAAGCGATCTGCGCTTCGTCGTCCTCGGGATAGCGGCCCGCCAATGCCTCCATCGCCTTGAGATAGGCCTGCACGCGACTACGGTGGTCGATCTTGTCGTAGTCGACGTACATGACGGCGAGCGCGTCGATGTAGTCGCGCTCGCGTTGCGTCTTGGCACCGACGGCCTTGGCCTTCTGGATCGCCGCAAGTCCGAGCGGGAGATTCGACGCCGGCGGCGCGCCGTGCGGATTGCTGAGCAGCGTCAGCGCGATGCCCCAGAATGCCATGCCGCATTCGGGATCAGCCTTCGCGACGTCCTCGAATATCTCCTTGGCTTGGCGATACCAGAATGAATGCTGGTATCGCATGCCTCGATCGAAGCGGCGCTGCGCAGTCTCGTTGCACGACGTCACGAAATGGACGGTGCCAAGTCGTTGATCCGATTCATCTTGCGCGAATGCCGGCGGAGCGGATGCGAGCCCGGCCGCAACTGTTGCGGCAAGCGCGGTCATTACCGACGATCTGACCATGGCGTCTCTTTCCATCTTCGTTCTTCGCGGACAACGCTGGTTATTCTGCCGATTCTATCAACAGCGCCGACAGGCAGCAATTCCGCAGCGACGATCATTCCGCGCCCGAATTGAGCTTGCCGCGGCGATCTGCTACAGCGCGGCTATGACTTGCCAGGGCCGCCCATGATCCCGCGCTACACTCGGCCCGAAATGGCCGCGATCTGGGATCCGCAGACCCGTTACCGCATCTGGTTCGAGATCGAAGCGCATGCGGCCGACGCCATGGCCGAGCTCGGCATCATTCCGAAAGCCGCGGCCAAGGCAATCTGGGACAAGGGCAAGCATGCGAAGTTCGACATCGCGCGCATCGAGGCGATCGAGCGCGACGTCAAGCATGACGTGATTGCCTTCCTCACCCACCTGGCCGAGATCATGGGGCCGCAGGCGCGCTTCGTGCATCAGGGCATGACGTCCTCGGACGTGCTCGACACCTGTCTCAACGTGCAGCTCGTGCGCGCCGCCGATCTCTTGATCGCGGACGTCGACGCGCTTCTGGCGGCGCTCAAGCGCCGCGCCTTCGAGCACAAGAACACGCCGACCATCGGCCGCTCCCACGGCATCCATGCCGAGCCCACGACCTTCGGCGTCAAGCTCGCCTACGCTTACGCCGAATTCGGTCGCGCCAAGGAACGCCTGCTCCGTGCGCGAACCGAGGTCGCGACCTGCGCCATTTCCGGCGCGGTCGGCACCTTCGCGCAGGTCGATCCGCGCGTGGAGGAGCACGTCGCACGCGCGATGGGACTAGCCGTCGAACCGGTCTCGACGCAGGTTATCCCGCGCGATCGGCACGCCATGTATTTTGCCACGCTGGGGGTGGTGGCTTCGTCGGTGGAGCGGCTCGCCACCGAAATCCGCCACCTGCAACGCACCGAGGTGCTGGAGGCCGAGGAGTTCTTTTCCGAAGGTCAAAAGGGCTCCTCCGCCATGCCGCACAAGCGCAACCCGGTGCTGTCGGAGAACCTCACCGGGCTTGCGCGCACGGTGCGCGCCTATGTCACGCCGGCGCTGGAGGATGTGGCGCTCTGGCACGAGCGCGACATTTCGCACTCCTCGGTCGAACGTGTGATCGGCCCCGATGCCACGACCATCTTGGACTTCGCGCTCGCGCGTCTCGCCGGCATCATCGACAAGCTCGTGGTTTATCCCGGCAACATGCAAAAGAACCTCGAGCGGCTCGGCGGTCTCATCCATTCGCAACGGGTGATGATCGCGCTCACCCAGAAGGGCGTGGCGCGCGAGGACGCCTACGCCATCGTGCAACGCAACGCCATGCGAGTCTGGAAGGGCGAAGGCGACTTCCTGTCGTTGCTCGCGGCCGACAAGGACGTGCGCAAGCACCTGAGCGCGGCCGAGCTCGAGGAAAACTTCGACCTCCGCTATCATTTTAAGCACGTCGACACGATCTTCGAGCGGGTGTTCGGCAAGGCCGCGGCCGCGTCCGATCGCAGCCGCCGTCGGGCTTAGGCGGAAGTCTTGTTTTTGAGCAACCGCTGCTCATCCCCGAATGCACAGCCCGGACGCAGCCTTGCTGCTTTCGGCCCTGTACACGCATCGGTTGCATCAGAGCTCGACAATTCTCCGCAAGGGTGAATAACCTCTTAACGCGTTCCGAAAGGGCGCGGCGCGCGGCGATCTGCGCACGTGCCGCAAGACGTCATCGCCGCAACCCCGGCTTGCGCGCGTCGCCACCGTCTCCCCGCCATTGCCCGAAGGCCGTTCTTTTCGTACCAACAGCCGCCGTGGCTACGACCATCCTCGTCTTTGATTCCGGGCTCGGCGGCCTCACGGTTTTTCGCGAGGTCGTCAAGGCGCGGCCCGATGCGCACTACGTCTACGTCGCCGACGATGCCTTCTTTCCCTACAACGGACGCGCCGAGGCGGAACTCGTCGCGCGGGTGGGCGCGCTCATGGGCGAGCTGATCGAAACCCACCGTCCCGATCTCATCGTCATCGCTTGCAACACCGCCTCGACGCTGGTGCTGCCGCATTTGCGCACGCGCTTTAGCGTGCCTTTCGTCGGCACCGTGCCGGCGATCAAGCCGGCTTGCGCCGGCTCGCGCACCAAGCGCGTCGCGGTGCTCGGCACCGAGGCGACGGTCGGCCGCGAATATACCCATGCGCTGATCCGCGAGTTCGCCAACGGCAGCGACGTCAAGCTGGTCGGCTCGGCCAAGCTCGCGGGTTTCGCCGAGGCCGAGCTCGGTGGCGCGCCCGTCGCCGACGATCTGATCGCGCAGGAGATCGCGCCCTGTTTCGTCGATGCCGGCGGGCGGCGCACCGATACCGTCGTGCTCGCCTGCACGCACTATCCGCTGCTGCTCGACCGCTTGGAGCGGCTCGCGCCTTGGCCCGTGACCTTCGTCGATCCCGCGCCGGCGATTGCGCGGCGGGCCGCGGATTTGAGCGGACCGAAGGCGGACGATGCGCCGGGGAGCCCCGCGCACATCGTGTTCACCTCCAACCGGTCGCCGTCGGCCGCGCTCGCCGCGGCGCTGGCGCGGTTCGGAATCGGCGGCTAGGGCGCCGCCGACGCGTCCTATGCCTGTGGGAGAAGCGCCTTTCCGATTCCAACGGAGCGCAAACCGCTCTAGCATCTCCTGGGGCCAGATTCCTGCGACGGGGCGCAAAACGATGGCGAACGACTCACAGACGGTGCGACGAACCGTGCAGTTCAAATTCACGCTGCCGACGGCAAATTCCAGCCACCTTGCGTCGCTGTTGAAGTCGGCGGCGCCGTTCTACGAGGCGTTCGGCGGTCGGCGCATGCGCCTGCTGCAAAACGTCGACGATCCGGCGCGGTTCGTTCACGAAATCGAATACGAAACGCACGAGGTTATCGAGCTCAACCGCCAGCGCGTCGCCAGCGACCCGCGCATGCAGGCCTATCTGCAGACCTGGCGCTCGCTCCTTCCCGGTTCGATCGAAATCGACGTCTACCAGGAGATTGAATAGAAGCGGTTTGACTTGACCCCGCTTTGCCCCTAGAAACCCCGCGCCGCGCAGGCCTTGCCTGCGCGGCGTTTCGCGACCCCGCGGTCTTGGCCGCCGCTTCGGCCAAGACCTGTCGGTTCCGGCAAAGGCCGGGACAGAGGAGGGCGCGATCCTCGAGACAGCAACCCATGAGGACGCGATGACCAAGCGCCACCAGGCGAAGTACAAGATCGACCGCCGTATGGGGCAAAACGTGTGGGGCCGCCCCAAGAGCCCCGTCAACCGCCGCGAGTATGGTCCCGGCCAGCACGGCCAACGCCGCAAAGGCAAGCTTTCCGACTACGGCGTGCAATTGCGCGCCAAGCAGAAACTGCGGGGCTATTACGGCAATATTTCCGAGCGCCAGTTCCACGGCATCTACGACGAAGCCATCCGCATGAAGGGCGATTCCGGTGCCCACATGATCGGGCTGCTCGAGCGCCGGCTCGACGCCCTGATCTACCGAGCGAAGCTGGTGCCGACCGTGTTTGCGGCGCGTCAGTTCATCAGCCATGGCCACATCAAGGTCAACGGCCGGCGCGTCACGATTGCGAGCTATCGCGTCAAGGTCGGCGATCTCGTCGAGGTCAAGGAGAAATCGAAACAGATCGCGTTGGTGCTCGAGTCGGTCGGGCTGCCCGAGCGCGACGTGCCGGACTATATCGAGGTCGACCACTCGAAGATGACCGCGAAGCTCATCCGCATCCCGCAGCTCGGCGACGTGCCCTACCCCGTGCAGATGGAGCCGCACCTCGTGGTCGAGTTCTATTCGCGCTGACGCCCGACTTCGCTCGAGATCGCCGTCGTCGCCTGTGCGCGGGCCGCGCACAGTCTGGCGTTCAGGCTCGGTATATCGGTGATGAACGCGGAGTCTCGGCGCAGCCGTTCGCGGCGCCTAGATGTACGACGCGGCCGCGAAACCGTCGTTAGGTCGACGCGCGTTCCTTGAGCGCGACGCCCTTCTCCTTCAGCAGGCCCTGCAGCTCGCCCGCCTGAAACATTTCGCGGATGATGTCGCAGCCGCCGACGAATTCGCCCTTGACGTAGAGCTGCGGGATCGTGGGCCAATTGGAATAGGACTTGATGCCCTCGCGCAGATCGTCCGATTCGAGCACGTTCAAGCCCTTATAGCTCACGCCGAGATGATCGAGAATCTGCACCACTTGTCCGGAAAATCCGCACATCGGAAACTGCGGCGTGCCCTTCATGAACAGCACCACGTCGTTGCCTTTGAGCTCATTGTCGATGAATTTCTCGATGGCCATCGCATTCCTCATGTTCCGGCGACTCGCGCACGCGGAGCGGCGCACTCACGCTATATGTAGCGTAGCGGCGCCGCGAGCCCAAGGGGGTATGGCGCACCCCTGCGGTCACTTTTTCGCTGGTGCGTAGAAGGTGCCTTCAACCTCGAATATATCGTCCTGATTGAGGCGGTGGACCTCGACGATGGTGCGCGGCGGATAGGGCCCCTTGCCCCAAAGCTCCTCCTGGACCTTGTTCACCAGCGGTCGAAATCGAAACATGTCGGTGACATAGACCACGATGCGCACGCAGTCGCGCAGGCTCGCCCCCTCCGATTCCGCGATCATCTTCATGTTGAGAAAGCCCTGCCGGATGCGGGCCTCCTCGCCTTGGACGAGGGTGTTGGTCGCCGGGTCGATCCCGCGCATGCCGGCGACATAGACGAAATCGCCGGCGCGCGTGCCGAGGCTCCAGGTCCCGGTGGTCTTGATCGCGCCGGGAGGCTCAAGCGTCTTGACGCGCTCGCCCGATTGCGCGGCGGCAAGCCCGCTCGACGCGATGGGCACAACGAGCGCCGCTATTGTCTTCATCACGCCGCGCATCATGGCTCCGGCGTGCCGGTTTGCAGCGCGAGCGCGTGCAGCTTGCCGCCCATTTCGGCCTTCAGCGCTTCGTAGATGATTTGATGCTGCTGCACCCGCGATTTGCCGCGAAACGATTCGGCGAGCACGGTGGCGGCGTAGTGGTCGCCGTCGCCGGCGAGGTCGCGGATCGTCACCTCGGCATCCGGAACATGCAACTTGATCAAGCGTTCGATCTCGCTCGCATCCATCGCCATGGCTCTCTCTCCCATAGCGTTTCCGGCGATGTGGGCGCCGGTTCGCCGCAGAAACCGCGTCCAACGCCTCAGCCCTCAGGCCGGCCCACCAGCCATATAGGCCGGCAGCCAGCCCTCGAAGCGCTCGCGCAGTTTTGCGACCAGAATGGGGCGCTCGGCCTCGAGCGTCAATGCGTCGCCCCCGGTGAGGCCGACTTGCCGCGCGGGCACGCCGGCCGCGCGGGCGCGCGCCATCACGGTCTCGGCCACTCCCGCGGCGACCGTGACCACGTAGCGCGCCTGATCTTCGCCGAACCAGAAGGCGTGGGCCGCAAGCGGCGCGCGATCGAGCTCGGCGCCGATGCCCGCGGCCATCGCCATCTCGGCGATCGCGACCAGCAGCCCGCCGTCGGAAACGTCGTGCACGGCGAGAGCGATGCCCTCGGCAATCAGGGCGCGGACGAGGTCGCCGCTGTTGCGCTCGGCCGCAAGATCGACCGGCGGCGGCGCCCCCTCCTCGCGCTCGCAGATCTCGCGCAGATAAAGCGATTGGCCGAGCCAGCCCGTGGTTTCGCCGATGAGCAAAATCGCCTCGTTCTCGCCCTTGAAGGCGAGCGTTGCCGACTTGGCGAAGTCGTCGACGAGGCCGACCCCGCCGATGGTGGGCGTGGGCAGGATCGCGCGGCCATTGGTTTCGTTGTAGAGCGAGACGTTGCCCGACACCACCGGGAAGTCGAGGGCCTTGCAGGCGTCGGCGATGCCGCGGATCGCGCCCACGAGCTGGCCCATGATCTGCGGCCGCTCGGGGTTGCCGAAATTGAGATTGTCGGTGATGGCTAGCGGCCGCGCGCCCACGGCGGTGAGGTTGCGCCAGGCCTCGGCCACGGCCTGCTTGCCGCCTTCGACCGGATCGGCCTCGCAATACCGCGGCGTGACGTCGGTGGTGAGCGCGAGCGCTTTCGGACCGTCGTTGATGCGCACCACCGCGGCATCGCCGCCGGGCCGCTGCACCGTGTTGCCCAGGATGACGTGGTCGTATTGCTCCCACACCCAGCGCCGGGAGCAGAGGTCGGGGGAGCCGATCAGCCGCAGCAACGCGTCCGCGGTCGCAATGGGCGGCGTCACATCGGCCGCTTGCACGACCGCCGGCTTGGGCGCGTCCACGTGTGGCCGATCATAGAGCGGCGCCTCGTCGCCCAATTCTTTGATCGGCAGATCGGCCATGACCTTGCCGCGGTGGCGCACGATGAACCGCTTGGTCGGCGTGGTCGTCCCGACCACCGCAAAATCGAGGCCCCATTTCCTGAAGATCGCCTCGGCCTCGCGCTCTTTCTCCGGCCTGAGCACCATGAGCATGCGCTCCTGGCTTTCGGACAGCATCATCTCGTAAGCGCTCATGCCGGCCTCGCGGCAGGGTACCGCGTCGAGAACGAGCGTGACGCCGAGGCCGCCTTTGGCGCCCATCTCGACCGCCGAGCAGGTCAGCCCCGCCGCCCCCATGTCCTGGATGGCGATGACGCAGTCCTTGGCCATGATTTCGAGGCAGGCTTCGAGCAACAATTTCTCCGCGAACGGATCGCCGACTTGCACGGTGGGGCGCTTTTCTTCGGTTCCTTCGCCAAATTCGGCCGATGCCATGGTGGCGCCGTGGATACCGTCGCGGCCGGTCTTGGAGCCGAGATAGACGATCGGCATGCCGACGCCGGAAGCCGCGGCGTAGAAAATCTTGTCGCTGCGCGCGAGGCCGACCGCCATCGCATTGACGAGGCAGTTGCCGTCATAGCGGGTGTGAAAACGAACGCAGCCGCCCACGGTCGGCACGCCGAAGGAATTGCCGTAGCCGCCGATGCCGGCGACCACACCGGCGACGAGATGCCGGGTCTGCGGATGCGAGGGCGCGCCGAAGGAGAGCGCATTGAGACAGGCGATCGGCCGCGCGCCCATGGTAAAGACGTCGCGCAAAATGCCGCCGACGCCGGTGGCGGCGCCCTGATAGGGCTCGATGTAGCTCGGATGGTTGTGGCTTTCCATCTTGAACACGACCGCGAGCCCGTCACCGATATCGATGACGCCGGCGTTCTCGCCCGGACCCTGGATCACCCACGGCGCCTTCGTCGGCAGCGTGCGCAGATGGATTTTCGAGGATTTGTACGAGCAATGCTCGTTCCACATGGCCGAGAAAATGCCGAGTTCGGTGATCGAAGGCTCGCGGCCCACGAGCGCAAGAATGCGCTGATATTCTTCGGGCGTGAGTCCGTGCGCCGCCACCAGCGCGGGGCTGATTTTCGCCCGCGTGCGCCGCCACCAGCGCGGGGCTGATTTTCGCCCGCTTGGAGGTCTTCGCCCGCCGTTTGGCCTTCCGCGCCGCCGGTTGCTTGCTCACCCGCGCCGACGATTTTCGAAATGTCTTTGCCATGGTCCTAAATGTCATTGCCGGGTCATCAGCGCGTTTACGCGCGTCTTGCGCGCGCTATGCGCGGCAACAAACGACGGAACGGGTTCCACAGCATCATGCGCAGGTGAAGTCTGGATGACGCGGTAGGCGCGTTAAGCCGCTTGCTTGAAATGATCGACCAGCCCCGCGAACAGACCGCGCCCATCCGTCGATCCGAGCGCCGCTTCGACGTGGTTCTCTGGGTGCGGCATCATTCCGAGCACGTTGCCCTTGTCGTTGAGCACGCCGGCGATAGCGTTGGTCGCGCCGTTGACATTGAAGGCCGCCTCGAGCGACCCATCGGGCGCGGCATAGCGGAACAGCACCCTGCCCTCGCCCTCGAGCCGCGCGATAGTCGCTTCATCGGCGACGTAATTGCCCTCGCCATGGGCGACCGGTACGCGGATCACCTGTCCGGCGTTGTAGCCGCGGGTGAACGGCGTATCGGAGCGCTCGATGCGCAGGTAGACATCGTGGCAGATGAATTTCAGCGCTGCATTGCGCATCAGCACGCCGGGCAGCAGTCCCGCTTCGCACAGGATCTGAAAGCCGTTGCAGATGCCGAGCAAGAGGCCGCCGCGCTCGGCGTGGGCGCGCACCGCGCCCATGATCGGCGCGCGCGCGGCGATCGCGCCGCAGCGCAGATAATCGCCATAGGAGAAGCCGCCCGGCACCACCACGAGGTCGGTGCCCGCCGGCAACGAGGTGTCGGCATGCCAGACCATGGCCGGCTCGCGGCCGCTGATAAGCTTGAGCGCGCGCGCCATGTCGCGCTCGCGATTGATGCCGGGAAAGACGACGACGGCGAATTTCATCAAAGTCCGAGCTCCTTCTCCGCCCACCGCAGCACCAAGTCGCTGTTGAGGAAGCCCAAGGCGGCGCGCTCGGCTGTCGGAACGTCATCCGCCACGACGGTCGCGACCACCACGTCGCATTTATCGTTGAAGGCGATGGCGAGCGCGGTGCGCGGCGAGCCATAGCGCATGGCGACCTGATAGGGCCGGCTGCGGCCTTTCATCCAGCCGACGGCGATCGGACGCCCGTCGCGTAATCCGTCGAACTTGGCGCTCAGCAGTTCGAGGTCGCCCACGCGGTCGAGCTCCGCGTCGTCCGACACCCCGGTCGCGCAATTGCAGAAGCCGAGCTTGGCGCGCAGGTAAAGGCTGATGTCGGCGCCGCAATCGGCCGCCGGGCAGCGGAATGCGCGGCCGAGACCCCATTGGTCGAGTGGGAACGGCCATTTGACCTCGGTCCAGGCGGCGGGCTTTCCCGCATCGGCCGGTTGCCCGCCGGCGCCGAGCGTCAAGGTGTCGCCGGCCAACACGCCCGCAATGCCCAGCGCAACCACGATAGCGGCGCGTCGTCCGATCATTTCACCTCGACCTGATAGTTCTCGATCAGCGTATTGGCGAGGAGCTTGTCGGCCGCCTGCTTGAGCGCCGCCTGCGCCGCTTTGCGATCGCGCCCCTTGATCTCGATATCGAAGACCTTGCCCTGGCGCACGCTCGCTACGCCTTCGATGCCCAGCGATTTGAGCGCCCCTTCGATCGCCTTGCCCTGGGGATCGAGGATGCCGCATTTGAGGGTGACGGTGACGCGGGCCTTCATCGGGATCCTGCAAGCATCGATATGGCGCGAATCGGTTAAAGCGCAAGCACGCACGCCGCAAGCCCGATTGCGCGCGGGGTGCGTGCGCGCAACCGAAGTTTAGGCACAAACCGCTTCAGTGCACAGGGGCGGCTGTTGATTGCTCGAGCAGCCGCCCGCGGCCGGCGACGCGGCCGCTGTCGCCGACGAGCCGCAGCGCCGCCCAGAACGCCGCCTGCGTGCTCGCGACGACCGGAATATCGTGGCGCTGCTCGAGCGGCTTTGCCACGCCCAACGTGCGCAGGCCGCCGCAGGAAATCAGCAATCCATCCGCCGCCGGGGCCGTGGCGCAGACTTTGGAGCCGAGCGCGATGATGTCCGCCTCGCTCTTGGTGTCGGGCTCGCCGAAGCCGAACAGACCGAACCCCTCGAGCGCCAGCACCTCGAAGCCGTTCGCGATGAGAAAGGCTTGCAGCCGGTCGTTCACCTCATCGGCATAGGCGGTGGCGACCGCGATCCGCCGGGCGCCGAAGCTGCGCAACCCGTCGACCACCGCCTGGCTCATGGTGCTCACCGGCAGGCCGGTCGCCGCGCGCAGCTTTGCCATCAGCTCCTCGTGCGCGTCGGCGCCGCGGTAGAACGTCAACGAGGTACCGATGACCATGACCGCGTCGACGCCGAGCCCGGCCAGATGTTCGGCTGCCGGCAGGATTCCCTCCCACGCGCTGTCGTAGCCGGTCGGCGTCAGCGATCGCACCCCGACGCCGCGCGCAACGAAACGCACGCCGGGATACATCTGCAGCCCTTCCTCCGGCACCGTGTCGCTCGCGAACGGAACCACCAGCCCGATGGTGCAGCCCTTGCGCATGTCATTCTCCTCGCGTCCCCTCGAGCAACGCGCTCTCTTATACGCTATGCGGTGATCGCCTCGGCATCACGGGGATGACAATGAGTAGCCCGCATGAGCCATAAGCGCGTTTACGCGCGTCCATAGCCCGTCGAAGACGGGCGTGAACGCCCTTAACGACGCGCTATGGCGAAATACGGGGCATCCCGGATATCGCTGCGCTCATCCGGGCTACAGGCTACTACAGATTACCCCTTGACCAGGACCGGCCCGGTGCCCTGGGGCCGCTCGCCCTCGCTCATGATGCCGAGCCGTTTGGCGACTTCGGCATAGGCCTCCACCAGCCCGCCGAGATCGCGGCGGAAGCGGTCCTTGTCGAGCTTCTCGTTCGACTTGATGTCCCAAAGGCGGCATGAATCGGGGGAGAGCTCGTCCGCCACCACGATACGCATGAGGTCGTTTTCCCACAGCCGCCCGGTTTCCATCTTGAAGTCGACGAGACGGATGCCGACGCCGAGGAACAGGCCGGACAGGAAATCGTTGACGCGGATGGCGAGCGCCATGATGTCGTCGATCTCCTGCGGGGTCGCCCAACCGAAGGCGGTGACGTGCTCTTCGGAGACCATCGGGTCGCCGAGCTGATCGTTCTTGTAGTAGAATTCGATGATGGAACGCGGCAGCTGCGTTCCCTCCTCGATGCCCAGCCGCTGCGACAGCGAGCCGGCCGCGACGTTGCGCACCACCACCTCGAGCGGGATGATCTCCACTTCGCGGATCAATTGCTCGCGCATGTTGAGCCGCCTGATGAAGTGGGTCGGAACCCCGATATCGTTCAAGTGCTGGAAGACGTATTCGGAGATTCGGTTGTTGAGGACACCCTTGCCCTCGATGATATCGTGCTTCTTCGCATTGAACGCGGTCGCGTCATCCTTGAAGTGCTGGATCAGCGTTCCGGGCTCCGGTCCCTCATAGAGGACCTTCGCCTTGCCTTCATAGATGCGGCGACGGCGGCTCATCGGCGTGTACCGTGGTTTGTTGATATCCATCTGGATGCCGTGGCTCCGGTTCGAGGTGATGTCCGCGGCGACGGCGCGTGGCGGCTCAACGCAAACGTGAACATGCGACGCGTCCACACCGGCAAACTAGCCGATCGCGCTGCGCAGCACAATCGCGCCGAATGGTTTTGTTGCGCGCGCCCCGCCGGTGCGAATCACTTCGTCATCGGTTGCCTTGACGATTGCGTCCCGCTATGCAAGGCCGCGCGGGGTTCCAACGCTGCATGTTGACCCATCGAAATTGACGCGGCATGCAGTGAAAACAGTTGGGAACCGATGCGAGTGCGGCCCGGCCGCTCCCGAAACAGCGAGGCAGGCATGACTACGTTCGACAAGCGCGAGGAGGGCTTCGAGAAGCAGTTCGTCCTCGACGAGGAACTGCGATTCAAGGCGAACGCCCGTCGCAACAAGCACCTCGGCCTGTGGGCGGCGCAAAAGCTCGGGCTCTCCGGCGCCGAGGCCGACGCCTATGCCAAGGCGGTCGTCATGGCGGATTTCGAGGAGATCGGCGACGATGACGTCTTCCGCAAGCTCCGCAACGACTTCGACGCCAAGGGCGTCAAGGAGTCGGATCACCAGATTCGCCGCACCATGGACGAACTGATGGCGAAAGCGATCCAGGAGATCAAAGCGGGGAGCTAAGATTCGCCACCACTCGCTGGTCGCGCGCCTCGCCAATCGATGGCGGCAAGCTGCAACAGCTATTCGATGCCGGCCGGCCTGCACGGACGCAGGCAGCAAAGGACGATTTCCCCATGACGACAGCAACCGCCTTCTCTCTCGCCCGCCGGCTGCGCGCCGGCGAGACCGTCCACAGCGGCTGGTGCGGCCTATCCTCTCCGATCGTCGCCGAGCTCGTCGGCCGCGAGGGCTTTCCCGCGGTCACCCTCGATGGGCAGCATGGACTGTGGGACACCGCCTCGATCGTGTCCGGAATCGCGCAGGTGCGCCAGAGTGGGGCGGCTGCGATCGTGCGCATTCCGGTCGGCGAGTTCGCAACCGCGAGCCGCGCGCTCGATTTCGGCGCCGAGGGCATCATCGCGCCGATGATCAACACCCCGGCAGATGCGCGCGCCTACGTCTCGTTCGCGAAATTCCCGCCGATCGGGGAGCGCAGCTGGGGTCCGCACCGCGCCACCACGCTCGCCAATATGCCGGACCAGAAGGTTTACCTGGGCGAGGCCAACGACCTCACCGTCGCCTTCGCCATGATCGAGACGCGAACGGCGCTCGGGAATGTCGAGGCCATCGCCGCGACGCCGGGCATCGACGCGCTTTTTCTCGGGCCAGCGGACCTCTCGATCGCGCTCAGCAACGGCGCCAATGTCGATCCCATGTCGGGCGAGGTCGACCGCGAGCTCGACCGCATTACGGCGGCGGCGACCAAGGCGGGCAAGGTCATGGGCGCCTATTGCCACTCGGCCGAGCGCGCCGTCGCGCTTGCCAAGCGCGGCGTGCGCTTCCTCGCCGTCGGCAGCGACATGGGCTTCCTGCGGGCGGGTGCGGCGGCGGCGCTGAAGGCGCTGAAGGGTTGACCCCCGTCCTTCAGTCTGGCGTGCGCATCGCCTGCGCCAACCGATCGAGCAGGTGCGGCAGATCGACCTCGATCGCGCTCGCGTCGACGTCGAGCACGCGATAGCCGCGCTCGCTCAGCCACGCCCGCCGCTCGGCACGCGCCTTGGCCGCGGTGACGTTCTCCTGCGCCGGCACGAGGTCGATCACCAGCCTCAGCGGGAATGAGACGAAGTCGGTGATGTGCGTCCCGACCGGAACCTGGCGCTTGATGCCTTTGCCTGCAAAGCGCCGGTCGTTGGTGAACGCGCTCCACAGCAGCCGCTCGGCGTCGGTCGGATTGCGACGAAGGAGCCGCGCCAGCCCGCGCACCGGGCCGCGTTCACCGGGCGTGGCACCTTGACCGTATTCGGCGAGCAGCGCGCGCAGCGCCTTGGCTTCCTCGCCGTCGAGCACGCCGCCGCGCGCCGGCCCCTTGCGGCCTTCGGTCAGCGCGACGACGACGCCGTGCAGCGTCTGGATGTCCTGTTGCGTCGGCTGCATGCGGGCGAAAATGTTGCGCAGATTGACCAGCATGGTCGCGCGCTTGTCGAGCGGGCGGAAATATTCGATCTGGTCGAGCTGGCGTTCGAGGTTGGCGAAGAACGCTTGCAGCTGCTGTTTGCCGGCCGGTTCCGACTTCTGCGGCATGACGAAGGGAAGCGCGCCGCCCGACGCGAGCTTGAACCACTCGTAGGCCACCAGGGCAACGGCCTGGGCGAGATTGAGCGACGCAAAGGCCGGGTTGACGGGAAAGGTCACGATGCGGTCGGCGAGCGCCACCTCGTGATTTTCGAGGCCGTAACGCTCGCGGCCGAACAGCACGGCGACGCGCTCGCCCGCGGCCACGTGCGGCGCCAGCAAAGCGGCCGCAGCGTCTGGTCCGATCACGGGTTTCGCCTGGTCATGGGCGCGCGCCGTGGTGGCCAAGACGAGCGTGCAGTCGGCGATCGCCGCCTCCAGCGTGTCGAACAGCGCCGCCGCTTCGAGAATGCGGTCGGCACCGGAGGCGGCGCGGTGCGCGTGAATATTGGGCCAGCCGTCGCGCGGCTTGACCAGGCGCAGCCGCGCGAGGGCGAAATTCGCCATTACGCGCGCGGTCGCGCCGATATTCTCTCCGAGCTGCGGCTCGACCAGGACGATGATCGGCCCCGGCGTTTCGATCCAGTTCTTGGTCTTGTCGGTTCCGGCGCCCGGCATGGCCTAATACACCAACACGTCGTCGGTATGCTCGCGCGAGGCGAGCACGCCGACGGGCGCGGTCGGGTCCAACCGTCCGAGGCTGTGCACGGTGGTATAGTGCTCGGCGAGGCGCGCCACGAGCCTTTTTTTGCTTTCGCTGCCGTAGCGGCTGGGCGTGAATTCGAAGGTGATCGGCACCGAGCGCGCCATGAGCTTGGCAAGCCCATCGAGGACCTGCGGTTCGTAGCCTTCGACGTCGATCCACGCGAGCCCCACGGCCTCGAGCGGCACGCCGAGGCGCGCGAGCTCATCGTCGACCCGCACGACCGGCACGTCGAGCCGCGCCTGCCCGTCAACCGACGGCGGTTCGCCGATGGCGTGGGCGCCGGTATTGCGCGGGTGAAGATGCAGCACGGCGGTGCCCGGCGCGGCGCCAGCCGCCTTGGGCACGATCACGGCCGCGTGCGACAGCCCGTTCGCCTCGAGATTCCTGGCGAGCAAGTCGGCGTTGCGCGGCTCGGGCTCGAACGCGACGGCGCGCGCAAAGCGCCCGGTGCGCAGCGCATAGATCGTGTGCGTGCCGATATGGGCGCCGACGTCGACGAACACCGCATTCGCCGGCAGGCGCTGCGCGGCGGACAATACGTCGACCGCGGTGTCGATCTCGCGACGCTGCCAACCGCCGTGCCACATCAGCCAGGCGCCGACCACGCGATCGCGCGGATCGACGAAGAAGCGCACGTCGCCGAGCTCGCACAGCACGAGGTGCCCGCGCGCGGCGAGCGCGTTCATCACGACGTCGCGCAGCACCGGCCAGCCAACTAGAACCGGTTCGAGCATCGCCTGCCGAAGCGCCCGGCGGCGACGGCCATATGCACCTCGGATCTCGCGCCATGTCGGCATTTTCGTCAATCCAACCGCCGTATCGCCGCGTGCGCCGCGTGCGAGCGCGGCAACCGCCCGCGAGCGCGCACAATGGCGCGCCGCGTGCGCGCGCGCAATTCAGCGCGCATATGTTTTGTCCTTGCAGGATGCGCCCCGCCGCGCCATAAGGCCGGGGTCCGAAGGCATTCCGCCGACCTCCCGTCACAGATTCGCGCGCGCAAAGGCTCGTCCGCAATGGCGAAAATCAGAGTGAAGAATCCGGTCGTCGAGATGGACGGCGACGAGATGACCCGCATCATCTGGCATCTCATCAAGGAGAAACTGATCCATCCCTATCTCGACGTCGAGCTGCTCTATTACGACCTCGGCATCCAGAAGCGCGACGAGACGCGCGACCGGATCACGATCGAGGCGGCGGAAGCGGTCAAGAAAATCGGCGTTGGCGTCAAATGCGCCACCATCACCCCGGACGAGGCACGGGTGAAGGAATTCGACCTCAAGGAAATGTACCGCTCGCCCAACGGCACCATCCGCAACATTCTTGGCGGCGTCATCTTTCGCGAGCCCATCATCTGCAAGAACGTGCCGCGGCTGGTGCCGGGATGGACCAAGCCGATCATCATCGGCCGCCACGCCTACGGCGACCAATACCGCGCCACCGATTTCAAGGTTCCCGGCAAAGGCAAGCTGTCGCTGCTATTCATCGGCGACGACGGCACCAAGATCGAGCGCGAGGTGTTCCGCTTCCCCGGCGGCGGCGTCACCATGGCGATGTACAATCTCGACGACTCGATCCGCGACTTCGCCCGCGCCTCGCTCAACTACGGCCTCAATCGCGGATACCCGGTCTATCTTTCGACCAAGAACACAATCGTCAAAGTGTATGACGGACGCTTCAAGGACATCTTCCAGGAGATCTACGACGGCGAATTCAAGGCCGAGTTCGAGAAGAAGGGGATCTTCTACGAGCACCGGCTGATCGACGACATGGTCGCCGCCGCGCTGAAATGGTCGGGCGGCTACGTCTGGGCCTGCAAGAATTACGACGGCGACGTGCAGTCGGACACGGTCGCGCAGGGCTACGGCTCGCTCGGGCTGATGACGTCGGTGCTGATGACGCCCGACGGCAAGGTGGTCGAAGCCGAGGCGGCGCACGGCACGGTGACGCGGCACTACCGGCAGCACCAGCGGGGCGAGCAGACCTCGACCAATTCGGTCGCCTCGATCTATGCCTGGACGCGCGGGCTCGCGCATCGCGCCAAGCTCGACGCCGACGCCGAGCTCGCGAAATTCGCTGCGACCTTGGAGAAAGTCACGGTCGGCACCGTCGAGTCGGGCTTTATGACCAAGGACCTCGCGCTGCTCGTGGGCGCCGATCAGAAATGGCTCTCCACCACCGGTTTCCTCGACAAGGTCGATGAGAACCTGAAGAAGGCGATGGCGTGATCGCGCGTAGGCGCATGCTCTTATCGTCCCGGCCGAGCGCGAAAAGCGCGTTCACGCGCGTCTTCGACGCGCTACGGCGCGAGAGCCGGGACCCATAAACATTGACCTGTGTTTATGGGTCCCCGCTTTGGCGGGGACGACGGGAGATAGAGAGCGGGCAGTCCACAACCCGCGACGGAGGAGGATCCCATGCGAATCGCAATGTTTGCACTGTCAATCGTCGCCGCCTCGACGCTTGCGGGCGCGGCATCCGCGCAGGTGCCGCCCGCGATCGCGGCGCCGGGCGAAAGCGCGGTCGTCACGCTTCATGCCGAAGGCGCGCAGGTCTACGAGTGCAAGGCCGGCAGCGACGGCAAGCTCGCATGGGCGTTCCGCGAGCCG
>WNFC01000062.1_pt1 | contig 131730 bp, 112 predicted proteins | sample 5400541 | NCBI WGS metagenome assembly WNFC01 (sample SAMN13153342, study PRJNA577476) | soil metagenome | isolation source: 120 cm saprolite under Douglas fir tree site 2 hole 2 replicate 1 | place: USA:California | collected 2015-04-18
CAATCGTCCGTTCGGGGATCTAGCAGGAGGTCGAGTTGGAGGCGCGAGCCAACGGCTCAAGTGACCTTGAACGAAGATGCAAAACAGCGGGCCGTAATATCCATGAACTCGAATCAGCCTCGTTATACGTAATTGTGTGAGCCGACCGTATCGTCTGCGCGGGAAGGCTGGAAACAGATGGGGATTAACGGACAGTTGAACCATCTGTTCACACCGGGGTGTTGGAGATGGCACGTTGTGAAAGGGTGATGATCCTAGGCCGGGAGGTCTCATGCGATGCCAGTGGACCGCTGGCAACGGGCCGGTATAAGGCAACCGAAGTCCGGATCGGTCGCATGAGAATTCCGCGGGGCTCATAGTACCGCAGGAAGGTTGGGACAACATAACCCAGCCCGAGGGAAGGGGCCCTGCTTCAGTCACAGAGGTTCAATGCAGCTGAGGAGGTTTTATTGCCGCATGGCTAGAAACGAAACAGAACAAGTTCGGCAGCTGCAACGAACCCTATATCGCACAGCCAAGCAGTCGAAAGCTGTGAAGTTCTACAGTCTGTACGACAAAGTGTGGCGCATCGACGTGCTCCGGGAGGCATGGAGACAGGTAAAAGCCAATCGGGGTGCACCGGGCGTGGATTGCGAAACCATCGAAGGCATTGTGTCGCGTGGAGAAGAAGAGGGGATGCTCAGTCGATTGCAGGAACAACTACGGGCCAAGAGCTATCGCTTTCAACCGGTGCGAAGAGTAGATATCCCGAAACCCAAGGGAGGTACTCGGCCACTGGGGATCGCGACGGTTCAAGATCGCGTAGTGCAAACTGCCATGAAGCTGGTGCTGGAACCTATCTTTGAAGCCGATTTTCACGACTGCTCTTACGGTTATCGACCACGGCGAGATGCGAAGGTGGCCAGCAAGGCAATTCGCAACGACCTGTATCGGGGAGCCTGGGGCGTGGTGGAGATTGATTTCCGCAGCTATTTTACGACCATTCCGCACGACAAGCTGATCATCTTGATTAAGCAACGCGTGGTGGATGGGAGCATGCTGCGGCTGATCAAACAGAGCCTAACGGTAGGAATCGCTTATGAAGGGAAGGTGGAGCCAACGACGGTGGGAGTCCCGCAAGGGTCTCCGATTTCGCCGCTCTACAGCAACATCTACCTGAACTTGCTGGATCAGGTGTGGCACAAGCGAGGCTACCCGGAGAAACTGGGAGCTACGCTGCACCGCTACGCTAATGATGCGATTCTCATTTGCCGCAAGAGCGGTGCGCATGCTCTCCAGGCTTTCGAGGCACTCGCGTCACGGATGGGGTTAACGATCAATCGCGAAAAGACCCGTATCACGAAGTTGATCGAAGGATTCGACTTCATCGGGTTCCAGTTCGTGAAGCGGCGTTCACCCAAAAGCGGCAAGCAAAACATCTACATCTTTCCCAGCAAGGCCGCGCAGCGCAACATCCGGCGACGGATTAAGTACTTCACCAAGCGGCGGTCGCCGATCGCGCCCGCAGAGTTTGTTGAGCAAGTGAATCAAACGGTACGGGGATGGGTGAATTACTTCCGCCATACCAATGCAAGCAACGCGTTCCGAAGCTTGCAACGCTTCATCAACACTCGCTTTCGCCGTTACTTGAACTTTCGCCATAAAGGTCGAGGCTTCGGGTGGAAGAAATACCCGAATGCGACTCTGTACGTCCGAGGGATGATCTACATCGGGAGTGGAGTCATCGAGTACGCGCGTTAGCCTGCGCATGCCGTGTGACGAAGACTGTCGGACCGCCGGATTCGGGAAAACTGAACGTCCGGTGGGATGGGAAGGGAATGGTGAACTGGTCATGATGGGGCTACTGAGGCACTGCAATGGGGAAACCCGCAGAAACAGATAGGCGCCATCTAAAGTCACTCCGCCATTCCTTTACCCTAGATCTTGTGGTGGGCTTTCAGCACCGAACGGATGCTGAGCGCTTCCTGAAAGAGTTCCGGGAACGACTGGCGAAGTTCGGCTTGGAATTACATGCGGACAAGACACGATTGATCGAGTTCGGGCGGTTCGCCGCTCGTCGACCGGAAGCAGCGCGGAGAGGGAAAACCAGAGACCGTCACGTTCTTGGGTTTCACCCACTTCTGTGGGCAGCGCAACCGCGACGGAGCTTTCATCGTCTGGCGGATTACGGCGAAGAAGTGAATGGTCGCGAAGCTTAAAGCCATCAAGGCTGAGCTTCAACGCCGCAAGCATCATACGACCGAGGTCGGTGCCTGGCTTCGAAAGGTTGTGCTGGGCTAACTACCAATACCATGCCGTTCCGGGCAACTCGACTCAGCTGCGCATCTTTAGTCGTCGCGTCGGCTGGCTGTGGCGGAGCGTTCTCGTCCGCCGCAGTCAACGCGCGCAGGTGCGATGGGAGCGTCTTTACCCTCTCTTGCACCCGATGGATTCCGCGACCCTGCATCCCTATCCTGCGGCTCGCTTTGCCGCCACGCATCCTTGGTAAGAGCCGTATGCGTAAACGCGCTTGTACGGATCTGTGCGGGGGGCGATCAGTGATGGTTCGTCCCTACCGCGACAGTTATTGGTTGGTCCGCCGGATTAGTACCGACAAATGCGCTTGTATTGACTGATCGGGACAACTTCCGGGTGGTCAGCAAACAGGAAGTTGGGATCGATTCCTAGATAACGTCCGAATAGCCTATCGTCCGGCCAACAATCAGCAGCCAGCCGCCGGTGATGATTCACCCGTACTAGGTAGAGCCACGACTTAGAAGACAGGCATTAAGAGAAGGTTGGACTTCCTTCATTTCTAGACCTCCTTCCGATTCTCGGACTGGACTGGCAAGGATTCGTCAATGACGAATTTGGCGAACTTCAGAACATCGGCTCTGGATTCGTAGGGAAGACGCTTGGCAGTCGCCAGCTTGGCAATTCCGTGCACCATCGACCATGCAAGAAGTGCAAACTGACGGAGGTCTCCGGAGGGCAATCGGCCTTCATCCTGACAGCTTTTAACCAAGCTCACCAACGTCCCGAACGCCTGTCCTGCAGCTTCTGCAGAATCAGGAGTCTTGTGCTTGGAAACGGCCGCGTCGAACATGACGGTGAAGTGCGCCGGCCTACGTAGAGCAAATTCCACATATGCCAAGCCGGCGCGCTTCAGCCGACCAACACTGCTCCGTTGGTGTCTGACCGCCTCCAGCATCGCTTCATCCAGTTCCCGGAATCCTTGGGCAGCCACCGCCGCCAGGAGATTTTCCCGATCAGGAAAGTGTCGGTAGGGAGCGTTGTGGGAGACGCTGGCGCGGCGTGCGACTTCCCGCAAAGTAAAGCCAGCCGGCCCGACCTCGGCGATCAACTGAATTGCCGCTTGTAACAAGGCCTCGCGCAGGTGCCCGTGATGGTATGGCTTTGGTCGTCGCATTACGTGCGACGATCATACCTCGCAGTGTTGACACGAGCAACATTCGGGTAGCCTTGAAAAATCAGCCCTAAATTTTCTTGAAACTATGTTGACACGAGCAACATCTGAACAATAAAATGTTGACAGGCGCAACATACAAATCAACCAAAACAGGAGGAGTTGCTGTGGAAATCCGGATTCAAGGGGCCGCCCGGCGGCTTATTGCGGTGCTTTTCGTCACGTTCGCTCTGACGGAAGGCGTTTGCTCACTGGCTCAAGCCCAGGCGGAAAGTCAGATTCCGTCGTCCAGCCGGCCTGTGCTGCTCAAAGAAGGCACGGAAATGAAGCTGAAATTGCGCGACAAGATCACCTCGAAAACCGCCGTGGAAGGCGATTCAGTGAATCTGATTCTCGACCAGGATTTGAAAGTCGGGGAAATTACGGTGGCGAGAGCAGGATCTGTCGCGGTTGGGACCATCTCTCACGCCAACAAGGCCGGGATGCTAGGCAGACCGGGCAATCTCGGTTTGAGGCTGGAATACCTGAAAGCTGACGATTCATCCGTCAGGCTGCGTGGCACAAAAGGCAAGCAAGGAAAAGGAAAAGAGGGGACGGCAGTAGCGCTCACGGTTCTTTTTGGACCTATCGGACTGATCAAGCACGGCAGGAATGCTGAGTTTAAAGAAGCGACACCGCTCGTGGCTTACGTGGATCAAGACACGGAGTTAGCAGGTCTCCGGTAAGGCCGTTAAGCATGTTCTAGAGGAGGACATATGGGTTTGCTCTTCAGATTAAGTAACGTTCTGGTGCTCCCCTTCTGGGCTCTAATGATTCTGCTGCCGCGCTGGCGCTGGACAACGCGGGTCATACGATCACCGTTTGTCAGCGGCACGCCAGCAGCCCTGTATGCTGCGCTCGTGCTGCCGCGCCTGGGTGAGATTTGGCCTGCCGTTTCACGGCCAACGCTCAGCGGAATCGCGGTGCTCCTGGGCTCTCCTGCAGGTGCAACCATCGCGTGGGTGCACTTTCTCGCTTTTGACCTGTTTGTCGGGCGTTGGATCTACCTCGATAGCCAAGAGCGGCGGGTCAGCGCATGGCTCTTAGCGCCGGTACTGTTCCTCACGCTGATGCTGGGGCCAGCAGGGTTCCTGTTCTACGTCGTCGTTCGCCCCGTCCTGGCGGTGTCGCCGGCGCCAGCGAAGTCCCCTGTTCAGAGCTGCATTTAACAAGGAGAAAAGGGAGAAAAACAATGAAACCGTCCGCGGCCACGACAGTATTGCGGCACTTGCTGCATCGCGCATTTGCTGCCAACCGGGCGCTGACCATCCTGGGCGGGGCCATGGTCATCACCTTTTTCGCCACCGTTGTTGGCATATTCGTGGATCACCGCGTCATCACTGGTGCACCCGCGTGGCTCAAACCTGCCAAGTTCGCCATCTCGGTCAGCATTTATTGCTACACGTTCGTCTGGCTGCTCGGCTTTGTCGAGAATCGCCCTCGCCTGGTTCGCTTGGTCGCCAACGTCACGGTCGCCAGCTTTATCGTGGAGATGATTGTCATCATCACCCAGGCGGCGCGCGGTACAACCAGTCACTTTAACCTGACGACGCCATTCAATTCTTTTCTTTGGTTCACGATGGGGGCATTCATCGTGCTCCTGTGGATGATGAATCTACTGCTCGCAATCATGCTTCTCCGGCAACGGATGCCGGACCAGGCTTTCGCATGGTCGCTGCGCCTCGGAGTGCTCATCTCGTCGATCGGCATGGCGGCAGCGTTTTTCATGGTTACGCCGACGCGAGACCAAGGCGTCGCAATCGCCAGCGGTTCCGCCCCGCACATCGTCGGGGCACACAGCGTCGGAGTCGCAGATGGCGGCCCGGGCCTGCCCGTTCTTGGCTGGAGCACCGTGGGAGGCGACCTGAGAGTCGCGCATTTTGTCGGGCTGCACGCGCTGCAGATCTTGCCTCTCTTTGGTTGGCTGTTGACACGACGGAGAAGTGTTCTCGCCCTCTTGGCTGGGAATGACCGACTGGCTCTGGTCTCCACCACCGGATTGGGCTACCTGGGCTTGGTCTTGCTGCTTATTTGGCAAGCTCTCCGGGGCCAATCCGTAGTCAGTCCTGACACCAAAACGATCGCAGTCGCGAGTGCGCTGGTGGCGGGCGTCGCGGCTTCAATATTCATCACTGTCGCACGCGTCTTTAACAGGAACGGAAAAAAACGTGTGCTGGCATCGGCAATCCAGATCTTGTCCCATCAGGAGGATGTATGAAAGGCTCGATTTCTCTTTCACTTTTCGCTCTGTTGATATTCCCGGCCAGCTGTTTGGGGCAGGGCTCTACAAAACCGCTACCAAATTCGCCATCGTCCCAGGCTGCTGCCAACGCATCCGGCGGCGTTTCCGAAAACGATCAGCGAGTAGCGGATCGGCCGTCACCATCCGTTGCAATTGATTCTAAGCCGCAGAGGGCGCAGGCGAATGCGGCCCAGTTCGGCGTCGACGACAAGTTTCGTTACTACATGACCGAGACCTATTTCAATGTCGGCGCACTAACTGCGCCCGCCTTCCGTGCGGGCCTGCGCATGGCGAACCCTCCCGGCAAAGGTGCGACCCAATATCCTCCGGAATGGAGACAAGGCGCCGAGGCTTTTGGAAGAAACTACGGGGACGCGTTCGCTGAACGTGTCAGCTTCAAACTGCGCGGTTTGTAACTGGAGCCATCACGCGGGAAGATCCTCGCTACGTCCCGTCGAGCAGCCACAACACGCTCGCGCGAAGCGTTCACGCACTTAGTTTCAGCTTTGTGGATCGCTCTGATTCTGGACGTTCTATGCCTGCTCTGTCGAATTTCGTGGGAGCCGCCGCGGGTGGATTCGTGGGCAACACCTATCTTCCCGCCGGCTTTAACGACGTCACCCACGCAGGTCAACGAGCAACGATTCGGTTCGCAACCTTTGCGGCCGGGAATCTGTTCCGCGAGTTTGCGCCGCAGATGCCCCGTCCCATGCGTACGTTCTTCATGCTGATTGCCCGCTGAGGCAATCTGAAGACCCAGATGACTATGAAAAGGAGAATTCAAATGACTCAAAGAAACATCTCAGCTAGCCGTTTCCTGCGGATTGCAACCCTATCCGCCGGGTTGTTTTTAACCCTGGCGCCCCGATTTTCGCCACTGCTGGAAGCGCAATCAACCGGCACCGCAACCGTGACAGTTCATGTTAATGGGGCGCGAAGCACTAAGGGGAAGATTCGAGCTGCCCTGTTCCGAGGCGCGGAAGGTTTCCCGAACGATGCATCGAAGGCAATCCACACCCAAGCGGCGGACATTGACCCGCAAACTTTGAGTGCGCAAATCGTGTTCACAGATCTTCCCGGTGGCGTCTACGCCGAGTCGGTGTTCCACGACGAGAACATGAACCAGAAACTTGACAAGAATTTTGTGGGCGTGCCGAAGGAAGGTTACGGCGCTTCCAATAATCCAAAGAAGAAGATGGGGCCACCTAGCTTTGAAGAGACGAAATTCCAGTTGAGCGGGACCGAGCAGTCGCTGGAAATCAAGCTGATCTATTAAGGCAATTGGCGACAACAGACAGGCTCTTCGACGAGGAGGAATCATGCGCGCATTTGTTACAGGAAGCACCGGACTTTTGGGAAACAATTTGGTCCGCACTCTTCTGCAGGCCGGCCATGAGGTGTGGTCGCTGGCCAGATCCACAGAAAGAGCACGGCGAGAGCTTGGCGACACCGCAGCTCGGATAGTCGTAGGTGACGTCCGGAACGTAGCTGAGTTTGCTTATGACCTCAAAGGTGTCGACATCGTTTTTCATACCGGCTGCAAGTCACGGTGTCGGGGCAAGGCGGCGTGAGGTGCCCGTGAGTAATGCAATACATTCTGATGCTCTATGCGCGCGAGTCCGGCTGGTCCGAACTCCTCCCTAGAGGTGTACCCGGGCATCTTGCTCGGTTACTAAGATGACGCTCGAAACGTAGCGATTTGGACAGCTGCGCCAAGATATCCTATGGCCCACCCGGCGTCAGGACTGGTCAGTACTGGCAGCGTGCTTCCGCTGGTTAGAGAGCCTGCTCCCTGGAAACACAACGCTACCGATGCCGGCCGATGCCCTATTCCAAGCCCCTTAAGATCCTCCGGTAGTGGACGAACATGGTGCTCACACTGGAGCTGTTCCAGCCAGGGAACAGCTGGAAGACGAAGCGACTGGGAACTGCGTCACGCGCGGGCTTTGTCGATCATCGCTTCCCAGATGCCTTTGGATCTGAGAATGAGTTCAACGGCTTCGCGGATCGCGCCGTGGCCTGCATGCGCTCTCGTCGTGTAGTGGGCGGCATTTTTGACCTCGAGGACGGCGTCGCCCACGGCCACAGCGAGGCCGGCGCGCAGCATTAAGGGAATATCCGGAAGATCGTCGCCGATATAGGCGACAGCAGAATCGGCGACACCCGCTTTTTTGACGATTTCTTCATAGGCCGGCATCTTCACCGGCTGTTTCATGTAGATGAACTCCATCTTCATTTCATGGGCGCGACGCAACAGTGCCGTGCTTTCGCGCCCCGTAATACAGCCCGTGCGAAGGCCGGCGGTCTGCGCCAAGGTGAGTCCCTGGCCGTCGTGCGCGTCGAAGGTCTTGATTTCGAGGGCGGTGCCGTCGGTTTGCGAAAGCAAGGTGACGCTGCCGTCCGTCATCGTGCCGTCTACATCCATGAGGAGCAGTTTGATTTGCGCAGCACGTTTCTTGAGTTTGGGGGAGATTCTGGGAAGACCAGCCAAGGAAAGCCTCCAGAAAAGAAGTTAGGAGAAAGTCTAAGCTAAAGTCTAAGTTGATCACGCGCAAATCCACTCTTGAGAGCGTTTACGGTCCTTGCTCTCTCTAGTGCGATTGACTGACACTCAGCCGAAGCCTTCGGTTTTTTCGCCGTTTGGGTCCCTGTGTCACTAGTGTGCTGCCAGGTCTTACGGAAAATTGAACACATATAATGCTCTGTAGCGCATGGGACTCTGTGTTCGTGTGTAATATCCCCGTTGTGGGGCTTGGGTTTTCGTTCGGCAGAAAACCGTCGGAAACGCGAATGATAATAAGGAGTGCTCTGCCGTTCATCTTCTTTTGCGCGAAATTCCCAGTTTCTGCATGCGGGAGTAAGGTGTAGTACGTTTCACTCCCAGCAGAGCAGCGGCACCTCTCGGAACCGTCGATAATCCCGTTCATCTGCTTCAGCGTCCGGCAAATGAGATCCCGCTCAGTGTCCTCCAAAGTAATGGGTTGCTCTTGGGGGGCAGCCTGTGCCGCCGGCCTCAGTCTGGCGAGCGGAGGACGGAGTGTGTTGCCAGGTGTAAAAATTACGCTGCGCTCGATGAAATTCTGCAGCTCGCGAATGTTCCCCGGCCAGCAATGAGTGGCAAGGACATCCATCACCGCCGCGGGAATTCTTTCAATTTGTTTCTGCACGGGAATCATCCTGTTCTCTAGCTCAACTCGAAAAGCCGAATGTCGACGCTCCAGATCGCCTAGGATCGCACCGAGACGAGATCAGTCAACCCGCATGGGTAACGTCCTATGAAATTACCAGTTCGGGCTCGCGATTCGAACTCCGCGGAGGCACTACTACCTTTATTTAATCCCGTGGTTGTTCTCCAGCGATGTCGGCTAATTGCAGCCTTAGATTACGGGGATTCGTGGTTCGAGAGTTTCAGAAATTTTCTTGCCGCGTCAGTTCGTTCAGACTTTGGTAACTTTTCCTGCTCTTCTATTCGTCTAAACTTTTCACTATCCCCAGAATTTAATTGTCGAAGAAGTGAACAGGCGGCCATCGCTGTGAGTAGAGACTTTCTGTCCGGCAGCAGAACGACCATCCCTGCTGTCCACCTGCGCCAAGTCGAGGGGCGGGAATGGTGGCTTTGGGGATCTGCAGTAGGCGTCACCCTAGCCCTGACATTCGGCATTCTTTCTTTAACACTTCCTGGTTTCCAAGAGTCCACCGACAGCACGTACTCGCTGAATCTCAAAGAGTGGGTTCGCGGATTGGCCGCTCTCGTTCTGTTATTCGACATCTACACCATCTACCAACAGCGGCAAATACAGAGAATCCGCCGTCAACTGGCCGAGCGCGAACAACTCTTTCAACTGATTACGGAAAATGCCGCCGACATGATTGCCGTAATAGACCGGAACGGACAACGCCTCTATAACAGTCCCGCATATCAGAAAATCCTTGGCTATGAGCCGAAAGAACTAGCAGCAACTTCTTCCATGGACCAGATTCATCCTGACGACCGCGCGCGTGTACTGGAGGCTTCTGTAAAGGCTCGCAATACCGGACGGGGAGAACGGCTCGAATACCGCATCCGACACAAGGACGGTTCCTGGCGCTTTCTTGAGTCCACCTCAAGCGCCATTCAGAACCCGAAAGGCGAGAACGATGGATTAGTCATCGTGAACCGCGACATCACCGAGAGGAAACGTGCCGAGGAGAGGTTGGCGCACCAGTCCTTCCATGACGGCTTAACCGGCCTTCCTAACCGCGCTCTTTTTCTCGACCGCTTGAAACGGGCCATCACGGTTTCGCGCCGGCACTCGGACTTCAAGTTCGCGGTCTTATTCGTTGATATTGACGAGTTCAAGGTCTTCAATGACAGTTTGGGCCATGCGGCCGGTGACAACCTGCTCATGCAGATCGCGCAGCGTCTAACCACAAGCCTCCGCGGCGTCGACACTATTTCACGTCCGCGTGTGGGTGAAGATGCAGAACCCTTCGTAGGGGAGAGTACGTTGGCCCGCCCCGGAGGCGATGAGTTCACGATGCTCTTGGAGGAACTACATGGCCCCAGCGACGCTATTCGCGTCGCGGAGCGCATTCAGCGGAGACTAGCCATTCCGTTCAATTTCAATGGTCAAGAGATTGTGCTCTCCGTAAGTATTGGTATTGCTTTCAGCAACAAGGATGCGGTGGACGCGCAGGACGTCCTCCGAGACGCCGAGATTGCCATGTATCGCGCCAAGAGCACGGGTAAGGCTCGGTGTGAGGTCTTCGACCATGCCATGCATGCGGGCGCCATCAAACGTTTGCAGCTCGAAACCGATTTGCGGAAAGGTGTCGAGTTGAACCAGTTCCGCGTTTACTACCAGCCCATCGTGTCATTGCGCAACGACCAGATCGTAGGGTTCGAGACGCTCAGTCGCTGGCAGCGTCCCGAAGGGCTGGTCATGCCTGGAGAATTTATCGCGGTTGCGGATGAGACCGGTATCATCTTGCCCATTAACCGGCAACTGCTTTATGACGCGTGCCGGCAACTCCGTTCCTGGCAGAAACTCTTTCCGTCTGATCCTCCCCTTACCGTCAACGTAAACATCACTCCGAAGCAGTTCGCGCAGCCCGATCTTGCCTCTCAGATTCGCAAAACCTTGCAGGAGACTGGACTGGATCCTTGTTGTCTCAACCTGGAGATCACGGAGACCATTGCCATGGCGGATGCTGACAGATCTGCGGTAGTGCTGTCCGAGTTAAAGGCGCTCGGCATTCGTTTGGACATCGATGACTTCGGTACGGGCTACTCCTCACTAAGCCGGCTGCAGCGCTTTCCGGTGGACACACTGAAGATCGACCGTTCCTTCATCTCGCACATGGACACGGACATCGAGACCCGCGAAATCGTTCGTATCATTGTCATGCTCGCCCACGGTCTCCGTCTGAAGGTCGTAGCGGAAGGTGTTGAAACACCAGCGCAGGCAAACATGCTCAAAGATATTGGCTGCGAACTGGCTCAAGGTTACCTATACTCTAAGCCCGCACCCGCCGAGACAATCGAGGAACTGCTAAGTAACGCCCACGCTGAAAACGTTCGCGCCAACGCGCGAGCGAAAGCCGCTAGTTCCACGTTCGCCTGAAACCTAAACCACCTGACTTACGAAGAATGGACGAGAGTTCACGGTTCAATCGCGGTCCTTAAAGTTCATTGAAAGGGCTTTGCGACTCACGATGGTATGCAACATTGTTCAGAGCCCAATTTTCCGAGCCGCAGCTTGAACCAGGCCAGATTTCCCCCTGTCCAGTGCACGATTGGCTTTTAGCCGCGTACATCTCTCGGTCGGCCTCGTCAAGCAATTCGTCCAGAGTCATGCCATCGGACCATTCCGATATACCGATGCTCAAGCTCAACTCGAACCCTTCAGGGGTTCCCGCATGGTTCCAATCAGCCAGTTAATTCCAGCTCCCTTGTCGAAGAACTCGACCGACTGCTGGCCACTCCAAACAGGCAAAGTGTGCCACCGACTCAATCTCTCGAAAAGCAGACTGGCGTGCGGACGGCACGTGCAACAAACAGGGGCAAATAGTCGACTTACAGACCAAAGCGCGATCTCAACTCTCGATTTCATCCACCTCTGAGATGAATTGGCGGATGGCTTCCTGATTCTTGGCGCTCACGAGGGCGCGTAACAGACGCTCGAATCATGGCAGGTCAACGCCGTCACTTACTTAGAAGAGTAGTCAATGCACGAGGGCAAAGGCAAGTTGTCGCAAACGCAAGAAGTCGCCCTGCTCTGTTTACTATTGTGGTTTTGTTACGAAATCCGACCAGCGACATACCAAGTGATGCAGCAGCGGCTTGTTAGAAGCCGCTCGCATTCCGGTTAGTTATCTATACGCCACCTCGTTGTCCGCCGAATGTTCGAAGACTTTATAACTAGTGACTGCGCCGTAAGCGTCCGGGTCCCAGGGGTCGATAAATTCGAGTTGGCATCTAGATGACGATTTCCTCCTGCTCGATGTTGCTCGGCGGGGGGTAGACGCTTGTTAGGACGACAGCACCGCCACAGCGACCGGCAATGCAAATGCGCACTACTTATGCTGAGTTACTGATGTAACAGCTGTTGCTGCCAAATTAGTGCATCCTGTCGACTTTGGGTCCAAACTATCTACAACCTCATTGTTCGCAATGTATGTATTCAAGATTTGTAAGTTACGAGGAGCGGGTGTGCCCACAATGGCTAGGATGGCGGTAGGGCTCTCGCTATTGTGTGTCCTCGCCTGGGGACAACAGTTGACTTCTTCCTGGCAAGAAGACGTTCGGAGGTGCGCGGAGGCGCACGATTGGACCGCAGCAATGGGTATTGTGGATCGTGAGATTGCTCGTACACCAAGGGACATGGATGTACGCGCATGGCGAGCGCGGGTGTTGACTTGGTCTGGGAAGCTCGCGGAAGCAGAGCTTGAATATCACGAGATTCTCACTGTCGTCCCAAACGATCCTGACAATTGGATAGGTTTAGCAACTGTCTATTCGCGCGAAGGTCGAACCCGGGAAGCAGTGAAAGCGCTGGACCGTGCCGTGGAGCTCGACCCGAAGCGTGCCGACATTCACGCAGCACGCTCCGTCGCATTGCGCGCCCTCGGTGCCCCGGGCGAAGCGAAGTTGGAATATGGCCGTGCGCTCGCGTTGGATCCAACGGATGCGGAAGGACGAGCAGGCCTGCTTTCTTTGCGCGGCGAGCCCAGGCACGAATTACGGCTGGGAATAAACACCGATTTGTTCAACTTCGCTGACGCCAATCAAGATGAAGGAGTAGCTCTCTCCTCCCACTGGACGCCCCGCTGGACGACGACCGTTGCCGCTGACGGTTACCACTGGGGGGGACTGAACGCGGAAAAAGTCGTGGCCAGCTTGACTGGAAAGCTACCCCGATGGGGTGCGCTAACGGTCGGAGGAGCGGCGGCGCATGACAACGGCGTTGTTCCGAAGGATGAAGGATTCTTCAACTATGACCAGGGATTAAGACTCCATGGAACCGAATTCTTACATGGATTGGAGATCGTGTACGGTCAGCACTGGTATTGGTACAGCACGGCGCGGATTCTAACTGTTAATGAAACCACGGTGTTGTACCTGCCGCGCGATTGGACGTGGTCTCTGGGAATGATCGAAGCTCGGAGCCATTTTTCGGGCAGGGGTGCGGAGTGGCGTCCTTCGGGGATGACACGGCTCGGATTTCCCATTACCAGATGGGAAGATCGTCGCCTGGGAGGGAATGTTTTCTTCGCCGTCGGGACAGAGAATTTTGCGCAGGTCAATCAGATTGGAGAATTCTCTTCCCAGACATTTGGAGGTGGTTTACGCCTGCAACTCACAGGACGACAGGACGTAACGGGCTTCGCCACTTATCAAAAGCGATCGGAGCGTCGGACAGAATCAAGTTGTGGATTTACTTATGGGGTCCGCTTTTGACACATTTCGCAAGCTAGGTCCAGCGGCCTTTGTGCTGAAGGCGATCATCTTCGTGATCGTCGCAGACGTGTTGCTATTGGGTTTTATTCTGCTTCGCCGAACTTACCGCAAGTGGTACTTCGCGAACCGCGACGCGCGTATGCTCGCAATCCGACTGCAGTGGGAAGCGCTGATTTCCGGAGAGATTCCCTACGCTGCCTGGCGCACAAAAACGTCGGAGCGGCAACTTATCGAGACCATGGTGCTGGACGCCTATGAAGTCGCAAATCCGGAAGAATCTGGGCGCTTGCTGAAATTCATGCGCGCCAGCGGGTTGGTCGAGAAACGCATCTTGGAGGCGCGGCACCATCAAGGATGGCAGCGACACAAAGCACTGGTGGCACTTGCTCGAACGCGCGCACCAGAAGGCATTCGAGCCCTGGCTGAAGGACTGCGGGATCGCGATTCGGAAACCCGGCTGGCCGCGCTACGCGGACTCGGTCGGATGGCTTGTCCGGAGGCTGCGAAGGAGATCCTGAATTGGGTGGATGATGCCGGGCTGGTAGTACCGGCGCTTCCGTTGCAAAGCGCGCTTATTGAGAGTTGCGCGGAGCGTCCGCAAGTATTATTGCCGCATTTACAGCATGCGGACAAAACCGTCCGAGAAGTGCTCGGACGCGTACTAGGAGAAGTGGCCACGCCTTCGCTCGGCTCGGAGTTGCTGCAGTTTGCCGACGACGATCTGCCCGAATTGCGGGCGGCGGCCGCACGTGGGCTGTCGTATCTGAACCCCGGCGCGGCGGTCAATGTTCTGAGTGAGTTGGCGAAGGATACCGTATGGTTTGTGCGGCTGCGCGCCATCGTAAGTTTGGGCAAGCTCTGTCACCACACCGCCATCCCTTCCTTGCTACAAGGATTGACAGATTCGAATCGGCTGGTGCGCCTGCGGGCCGCAGAAGGCCTCGTAGATTTCAAGACAGAGTTGCTGCCGATCTTCGAAAAGGTGGTAGCCCTCCAAGACCAATATGGTTTACATGCTTTCTTGACGGCTCTGGAAAACGCCGGGCTGCAGGCCAGTCTCGTTGCGGAGAGCAAGGGCAACACGGGGAGCAGGGAGACTAACGAGACTTTGCTCCAGGTATTGAGGACAGGGAAGCTCTCTACCGAACCGCGGGCGCCCCGGGAAAACATTCTCGTCAAGGCGGCATCGCGATCATGATTCACTTCTTGGATTGGGCCAATCACGCGCTGTTCTACTATTATCTCGTTTCCAATCTCGCATACCTGACGATGCTCGTCATCGCGCTGAGCACCAGCGCGGCACATCTCCGGCATCTCGAAAGCGTCCGCTTCGACTGGATCAAAGGCTCCCCTATGGTGCCTCCTATTACCCTGCTTGTGCCCGCACATAACGAAGAGCAATTTATTTGCACAGCGGTGAGGAACCTGCTTGATCTCGATTACCCGGAACTCGAAGTCATTGTCATCAATGATGGGTCAGCGGATAAGACGCTGCAGATGATGCAGAAGGAATTTTGCTTGCGCTTGGTGAGAGCGGTGTATGTCCCGCAAGTAATGAGCGCTGCGGTCCGCGGGCTGTACAGGAGTGATTTCGATGTGCGCCTGCTTGTCGTGGATAAGGAACCGGCCGGAAGCAAGGCGGATGCGGTAAACGCCGGTTTGAATGCGGCGACTTCGCCCTATGTGTGCGTTGTCGATGCGGACTCCGTGCTCGAGCGCGACGCCCTTTTGCGGATCATGGTGCCGGTGCTGGCAGACCCCCACCGTGTCGTAGCAGCGGGGGGAATTGTCCGGGTGTTGAACGGTTCAGAGATCGAAGCGGGACGGATTCGTCGGGTACGCCTGGCCAGCAAGAGCATCGAAGTTATCCAAGTCGTTGAATATCTGCGTGCTTTCTTAATTGGGAGGGAGGCGTGGGCACGAGGCAACATGCTAATGATCGTTTCCGGAGCCTTCGGAGTGTTCCGAACCGATCTGGTGCGTGCTGTAGGAGGCTACCGATCTTCCGCCATCGGCGAAGATTTCGATCTGGTGGCACGGTTACACCGACATTTACTCGACAAGGGTGCGGACTATCGCATCGCATTTGTTCCGGACCCCGTGTGCTGGACGGAAGTGCCATCGGATCTGCGTTCCCTCGCGAGACAGCGGGCGCGCTGGCAGAAAGGTCTGCTGGACGTCTTGTGGCCGAACCGGGACATGCTCTTCCGGCCGCGCTACGGCCGTGTCGGAAGCTTAGCGCTTCCGTATTTGTGGCTTTTCGAACTGCTAGCCCCTGTCATCGAAGTCACCGGCTTCGCGACGGTCCTACTGGCAGCCCTCTTTGGCGCCTTGAGCTGGACATTCTTTCTTCAGTTCGTGCTCTTCGGGTATGGGTTTGCGACGGTGATTTCCATCGGATCTGTGTTGCAAGAAGAACTGACCTACAAGCGATATAACGATTGGCAAGATGTTGCCCGGCTGGTGAGCTACTGCTTTCTCGAACACTTTCCCTACCGGCAGTTGCATGTGATGTGGCGATTGCAAGGCCTCTGGCAGTACTTTCGAGGCGATATGGCTTGGAGACCGCTCAAGCGACAAGGGCCGGAATCAGTGGACGCAGACAAAACAGACTCATCACCGGTCCCAGCCAGTTAAACAGTTTGCGTTTCGAACGCCATTACTGGCGCGCGGGGAGAGCGTTACAGTTTCTGCGGCATGAATTCAAGGCTTCTGACGGCTTTTGTTACGTTACCAAGTTCCAGAACAATCCCCAGCACATCCGAATGCTTGCTAACGAGATGCTGGCCACCAATTTGGGTCTGGCGCTTGGGCTGCCGATGCCACGGGTGGGTGCTTCGCCGGCGATGACCTCGCCAACACGATCGACATTGCCGCGTGGTGATTGAAGTCTCTGACTCTCTGATCGAACAGACAGAAGATCTCCGAATCAGCTTGGAGGGCGCCAAGATTTCGTGCCGGAGCCGCAGGCAATTGGGATCGCTGTATTTGGGCTCGGAGAGTCCGGGCATTACATTCGACTACTTGCCTCGCGAGTTGCTTCAGAGTCGTCAATATCGGCGACTTTGCGCGGTCTCTTGTCCTCGACAAGTGGACGTGCAACAGCGACGGAAGACAGGCGATCTTCTGTCGCAAGACGCTGCGAAGCCAGCGCCACTTCGCTACTTTCATCGATCAGGGGTACTGCTTCAATGCCAGCGAATGGACTTTCCCGGACTGTCCGCTACGGGGCGTCTACGCGAATAATTGTGTGTACGAGGGTGTGATGGGATGGGAGGCGTTTGAGCCGACGCTCAGTCGGGCAGAAGAGGTGGATGCTCATGCCATTTGGCGGTGCGCTGCCGATATTCCCCAAGAGTGGTACGAGGGATACCGGGTCGGTCTGGAGCAACTGGTGGAAAGGCTCCGCCATCGACGGCCTACGATCCGGAAGTTGATCGGCGAATTTCGCAGGTCGAGCCGGAACCCATTTCCGAAACATGGGCTGGAGTGGATTCATTCTCCGGCTCCGCTCGCCCATCCGCTCGACGATGGAACAGCAGTCCTACTGGAGGGCGACCTGGGCGATGCCAAGACTTCCCTCGGTGCAGATGGCGATGCGTGGGGCAAGCTCATGCAGCCGTTTGTCGAGCACTGGAGTGAATTCGCCCCGGAGGTGCTGCGCCCGGTTCGCTCGATTCCGAAACATCCCTGGCTCTTGGCGCGTTTTGGGATGAACGCACTCCTTTCGGCCAGGACGATTGTTCGCCGCTTTCAGAGCGAGCGCACACGCGCGCTATTCGCGGGCCTTGCTGCGCATTCCTTCCTCAGTCTCGACGAACCCGTGAGTGGCGCGTTTGGGATGTTGATGGCCGTGGCGGCGCATGCCGTTGGCTGGCCGATTCCGCGCGGTGGGTCGCAGTCAGTTACAAATGCGCTATGTCGTTATCTTTCCACGCTCGGGACTAAGGTAAAGACATCGTCGCGGGTTGAGTCTCTCGCGTCGTTATCGCACTATGACCTGATTCTCTGTGACGTGACTCCGCGGCAACTCCTCAGAATTGCCGGCCAACGCTTATCGGACAGCTACAGACGTCAGCTGGAGAGGTTTCGTTACGGCCCCGGCGTTTTCAAAGTCGATTATGCGTTGGGCCGCCCCATCCCCTGGAAGGCTTCCGAGTGCTTGCGCGCGGCGACCGTGCACTTGGGCGGGAGCTTTGCGGAGATTGCTGCATCGGAACAGGCGGCGCGAAATGGGCAGCACGCGGATTCCCCGTTTGTTCTGCTCGCTCAGCCGAGTCTATTTGATTCCTCGCGCGCGCCTGCGAACAAACACACGGCATGGGCGTACTGCCACGTTCCTAACGGGTCGAAAGTGGACATGCTGAAGAAGCTGGAAGAGCAGGTTGAGCGCTTCGCTCCTGGGTTCCGCGAGTGCATTTTGGCGCGCCGGGTCTTTTCTCCGGCGGACCTTGAATCTATGGACGCCAACTTGGTAGGCGGTGACATCTGAGGCGGCGCGATGGATCTTCGCCAAATCGTATCTCGGCCGACATGGCGATGCTACGCGACCTCGGCAGAGGACCTATACATCTGTTCGTCATCAACTCCGCCCGGGGGCGGCGTGCACGGCATGTGCGGTTATCACGCAGCCAATATGGCGCTTGCGAGATTATCCTCGAACGCGAGTCGAGCTTGGCTGCACCGCTAGAGACAGCGGTAGAGGGAACAAAAGAAACAATTCTTCACACCGATAGTGCACGTTGGTCTTCGGTCGGCGGCCGCTAATTTGGGCAATAATTTACTTGACTCGCCCACCTGTTTTTGATACATTTCAGTCATGGAACACGAACCTAAGAGCCTTCAAGAAGCGATTGTCTACTTCTCGAATCCTGACAACTGCATCGACTACATCGCTGTCCGTCGCTGGCCGAATGGTGTGGTTTGTCCCGGTTGTGGAGCTACCAAGGTTAGCTTCAACGCAAAGCGGCGCACTTGGAAGTGCGGCAGTCATCACCCCAAGCGCGAGTTCTCCGTTAAAGTCGGAACGATTTATGAGGATTCCCCGATTCCATTGGACAAGTGGCTCACCGCAACGTGGATGCTCACCAATTGCAAGAACGGTGTGAGTAGTTACGAGATTGCGCGTGACGTGAAGGTTACCCAGAAGTCGGCATGGTTCATGCTCCAACGGATTCGCCTTGCGATGCAGGACGATTTCTTCGGGTCTAAGCTCGGTGGCGAAATCGAAGTAGACGAAACCTTCATCGGCGGCAAAGCGCGCAATATGCACTTGAGTGAGCGCAAGCGCCGAATCACTGGCACGGGCACAAAGGACAAGACTGCCGTCATGGGCATCTTGGAGCGCGGCGGGAAGATTCGCGCTGCCGTCGTTCCCAGCCGTCGCAAAACTGTATTGCAAGAGGAAGTACGCAAGCATGTAACTGCAGGCGCGGCTCTCTACAGCGATGCGCTCATGTCCTATGAAGGACTGGCAACGGACTACGCGCATCAGGTCGTTGACCACGCTACTCAGTACGTAGATGGCCGCGTCCACACGAACGGCCTTGAGAACTTCTGGTCGCTTCTCAAGCGCGGCATTTCGGGAACCTACGTGAGCGTGGAGCCTTTTCATCTTCACCGTTACCTTGACGAACAAATGTTCCGCTTCAACAACCGTAAAGAACTTGATGACGCTGGCCGCTTTGATCTCGCCGTTCGGCAGATCGTCGGCAAACGCATTACCTTTGCTCAACTGACTGGCAAGCCAAATTGAGCAAGGACTACCCAGACACGGGCCGCTCGGCGGCAAGGCCGGGGCAAGCGGGCTAAGAAGTCGCCCGCTTTTTCTTTGCCCGTTCTCGTTTGCGCCTCCATGCCTTCTCTCGTTTCTTTAATTCGTCCTTGGATACGGAGAGAATCTTCCGCATAACAGCGTCGAATTTTTCAGACTCAGACGTGGTTGTTTTATCCTCAGTTTCTTTCATAAGTTTAAGCATTAATTCCCAGAGCCAAACACCACAATCGTCTGATTATTTCTTCTATCGCCTTCGCGTTGCCATTGGGATCATTTGCATTTTCCGCTTTGCTAATCGCAGCATTTAAATCCGGGTCATCAATACTGGCCCTGGCGCGAATTTCATCTCGCAGACGCCTCACAGAATCATCAAAAGTTAAACGATAAGCGCCAACAACTTTTGCTCTCCAAGGAAGTGAGGCGGCCATCAGTCGTCGCAAGTAGTCCGCATCCGACTCTGATGATTGACGTTGTGGTTTCGGTTCTTGACCGTGTTGCCCTAGAAAACCCTGCAACTCCGACACCAGCACCAATACCTTTGCCCGAAGGTGTGGAATCGGGTACTGCGATGGTTTCGGTTGCGCCGCTTGCGCCGCCTTCATTTGTGCTATCTCGCCCGTTAGTCGCTGAATCTCGGAATCCTCAGGCAGAACCAAGCGACCGCCCTCCCACCTTGTTGCCTGCAATGTGGAGAGATTGCCATAGGAATACTCTACCCGTAGCCGCTTCGTTTTCATCGGCGCAGGATCACAACCCAAGAAATTGTTGTCCACGGGAACCACCAAAGCATTCGTCGCAGCCATCGACAACTTCTCGGTTACGTCGCGTTCGTCAAGTGGCCCAGCCCGTAGAAAGCAGAAGGGATTGTCAGCTTGTTGTGCTCAAACGGTTTGGCCTTCGATCCTGTGAGTCTCCCGACCATTAACACAATGCCAGCCGCGAGGAGCAGCAGAAGCGGGCCATAGCGACTCGGCCCACGTGCTCCGTTCGCACGACGATCATAGTAGTCGTAACCAATTGCGGCCCATGTTACAAGTAGCAAGCCTATCCAGACTGGAATCTTTGGTAAATCTGGTTTGTGCTCTACGATTACTGAATATACGGTGGCTATAAACCCACCAATCGTTAAGGCGATGGCGAAAGGCACTCGATCACCGCCTTCCATCCAGCCGTATAGGCCAGTTCCGAAAACGGTGATTCCAAACCAAAACGTCGCTTCTTTTATAGGCACGAAACCACCCTTGGGATGCAATCGTACTCCCTAGCGAGTGGGCGAGGCAAGTATATTCTTGCCCTTTTTTGGTCCTCCGGATCGCCGACCTGCTTACTGATCATGATTGGATCGTGCTTCGCGCTGAATTCGAGGCTGGGGCTCTTCGAAATGAATATATCCGGCAAAGCTTTGTTGAAGGAGCGCACCGTCACCAGCAAGTACAATGCCACGGTCGCTGATATCGGCAGAGAGTTCTGGCGGAGTGCGCTCCGGGGCTACACGGATTGCGCTCACAACTGCGACCACGCATTCGTTCAACGCTTCGCGGATCTCGCCATCGTCCACGGTAATTGTCTTGGAGCCACAGAGTTTCTAGCCACCACAGTTCCGGCTGCTATTCTGCTGGGTCGTAATTCAGATTTTGCCCAAGCCATCGCTCGACCTCTGCCACGCTCATCCCCTTGCGTTCGTGATAGTCGCCGACCTGATCGCGGTCGATTTTGCCGAGACTGAAATATCGCGATTCCGGGTGGGCAAAATAGAGCCCACTCACGCTCGAGCCGGGCCACATCGCAAACGACTCAGTGATCAGCATCCCGGTGTTCGCCTGCACATCGAGCAAACGCCAAAGGGTGCCTTTTTCCGTGTGATCCGGGCATGCGGGATAACCCGCAGCCGGCCTGATGCCCCGATACTTCTCTTGGATGAGATCCGCGTTACTCAGGCCCTCCGCACAACCGTAACCCCATTCATCCCGCACTCGCTTGTGCAAGCATTCGGCGAAAGCTTCAGCCAGGCGATCGGCGATGGCCTCCGCCATGATCGCGTTGTAGTCGTCGTGCTCGGCTCTGAACCGGTCGCATAGTTCCTTCAAGCCGATCCCGCTGGTTACCGCGAACGCACCGATATGATCGGAGAACGCCGTTTCCTTCGGCGCGATGAAGTCTGCAAGCGATCGGCACGGCTCGGTGCCTTCCTTATTTGACTGCTGGCGGAGGAAGTGGAATCGCTCGAGCACCTTTTCGCGTGTACCGTCTGTGTACAGTTCGACATCGTCGCCCACGGCACTGGCGGGAAAGAAGCCGTATACGCCACGCGCCGTGATCAAGTTCTTCTCAATGATGACATCCAGGAGAGCATTGGCTTCGGTGAAGATCTGGCGCGCTTGTACACCTTGTCCCTCGTGCTCGAGAATGCGGGGGTAAACGCCCTTCAGCCCCCATGTGTGGAAGAACGGCGTCCAGTCAAGGAAGTCGCGCAGTGTCGCCAGCGGAAAGTTGTCCAGCACGCGCACACCGGTAAAGGCGGGTGTAGGCAGGTCTTCGGCACGCCACTCGATGGGAGTCCGTCTCTTTCGCGCGGTCTCAAGGGAGACGACCGTCAGGCGCGGCGCAGAGTGGGCCTTGCGGAGCGCCTCATAATCGGCGCGATGCTGCGCCACGAACGCCGACTTGCCCTCGTCACTCAGAAGGCTGGTCGTCACGGGCACCGCCCGGCTGGCATCCAGAACGTGGACCACTGGCTCGCTGTAATGCGGCGCAATCTTAACGGCCGTGTGCGCCCGGCTCGTGGTTGCCCCGCCGATGAGCAACGGCAACTTGAAGCCCTGACGCTCCATTTCGCGGGCCACATGTACCATCTCGTCAAGAGACGGCGTGATCAGCCCGCTGAGTCCGATCATGTCCGCCTTTTCCGCCTTGGCGCGTTCGAGGATCTTTTCGCAGGGGACCATTACCCCCATGTCGATCACCTCGTAGTTATTGCAGGCAAGGACTACGCCGACGATGTTCTTGCCAATGTCGTGAACGTCACCCTTGACCGTCGCGAGTACGATCTTTCCCTGCGCCTTTACCACTTGGCCAGATGCAGCCATCGCAACTTTCTCGGCTTCCATGAACGGCGTTAGGTGCGCCACGGCCTTCTTCATCACGCGGGCAGACTTGACCACTTGGGGCAAGAACATTTTGCCGGCTCCGAATAGATCACCGACCACACTCATGCCAGCCATCAGTGGGCCTTCGATAACCAATAAAGGACGGCCCAGTTTGACGCGGGCTTCCTCGGCGTCGATCTCGATGTACGCGTCTATCCCCTTGACCAGTGCGTGAGAAAGACGCTCCTCGACCGTGCCGCTGCGCCATTCTTCGGCCTTTTTTTCACTCACTATCGCGCCCGCGCCCTTCAGCGTTTCGCCGTACTCCACCAAGCGCTCTGTTGCGTCGGGACGGCGGTTCAGCAGCACGTCCTCGACCAGCACCTTTAGCTCAGGCTCAATCTCTTCATACACCTCCAGCATTCCGGCATTCACGATGCCCATGTCCATGCCCGCCGTGATGGCGTGATAAAGAAATGCGGAGTGCATGGCCTCGCGAACCTTGTTGTTGCCTCGAAAGCTGAACGAGATGTTTGATACGCCACCGCTGACCTTCGCGTGCGGCAGGTTGGCCTTGATCCAGCGCGTAGCATTGATGAAGTCAACCGCGTAGTTGTTGTGCTCCTCCATGCCGGTGGCAACGGTGAGGATGTTGGGGTCGAAGATGATATCTTCGGGCGGAAAACCTACCGCGTCGACCAGTATCCGGTAGGCGCGCTCGCATACGCGGATCTTGTCCTCGTAAGTCGCGGCCTGGCCCTGTTCGTCGAAGGCCATTACCACCACCGCCGCGCCATACTTCAGAACTTTAGCGGCGTTCTGGCGAAACTTTTCCTCGCCTTCTTTTAGCGAGATCGAATTGACGATGCCCTTGCCCTGCAGGCACTTGAGCCCCGCCTCAATGACCTCCCATTTCGAGGAGTCCACCATAAAGGGTACCTTGGCGACTTCGGGCTCGCTCCCCAGCAACTGCAGGTAGCGTGTCATTGCCGTGACGCCGTCAATCATGCCCTCATCCATGCAGATGTCGAGAACATTCGCCCCATTCTCGACTTGCTGCCGGGCTACGCTTACCGCTTCTTCATATTTACTCTGCTTGACCAGCTTCGCGAACTTGGGCGAACCGGCCACATTCGTCCGCTCCCCGATCATGATGTAGACGCCGGGCTGCTGGGTGAATGGCTGTGATCCCGACAGACGAAGCGGCTTCGTCCGCGTCGGCTCGGCCGCGCTCACGCTATCGGACACGCTCACGCTCGACTCTCAATCTGGTGGGCGAAGGATTCCTCAGTGGGTGTTGCCCTCCACTTTCGCGGAGGCTGGCCGTCGAGCGCTTTGGCAATAGCCGCGATGTGCTCGGGTGTGTTGCCGCAGCAGCCGCCAGCAATGTTGATCAGCCCTCCCCGTGCGAAGTCGCCTAGATAGCGGGCCATGTCCTGCGGCCCCAGATCGAAGCCGGTTTGGGAGAGGGGATTCGGCAAACCCGCATTCGGGTAGCACGAGATCGCTACGTCCGCCTTTTCCGAGAGCTCCTCCAGGAACGGATACATTAAATCGGGCCCGAGGGAGCAGTTGAGCCCCACCGACATCGGCCTCACATGTTGCACCGCATTCCAGAACGCCTCCGTGGTCTGCGCGGAGATCATCGTTTCTCCGCCACGCCCCACCGCCGCCGATATCATCACCGGCAGCTCCTTACCGTCCTCGTCGAACACCTCACGGATGGCGACAAGTGCTGCCTTGGCGTTCAGCGAGTCGAAGATTGTCTCGACAAGGAGCAGGTCTGCGCCGCCAGCGATCAGGGCGCGCACCTGCTGCGTGTAGGCGGTTTTAACCTGATCAAAGGTGACAACTCGGAAGCCCGGATCATCGGCATCGGGTGAGTTTGAGAGAGACACGGTGAGCGGCCCGATCGCCCCCGCCACGAACCGTTGACGCGAGGTTGCGTTCCCGACGCGGTCGGCCCATTCACGGCACTGCTGCGCCGATTGCTCATTGATGTCCCAGGCCAGGCTGCCGAGGAACGGATCGTCGATGATCTTTTGGTAGAACGCGGGATCCTTCCGGCCGCCGTGCTCCCGCGGATCGTCGACAAAGAATTCGCTCTGGGTGATGCTGGTTGCCCCGAAGGTGTTCGTCTCGATGATGTCCGCTCCGGCCTCCAGGAACCGGCGATGGATGTCACCAATCATCTCCGGCTTAGTCAGCGAGAAGAGGTCACCGTTGTTCAGCAGGCTCTTCGTCGAATCCTTGAAACGCTCCCCGCGGATGTCCGCTTCCGTCATGCCATAGGTGCGGATCGTCGTGCCCATCGCTCCGTCAATGATGGCAATGCGACTCTCGAGGATCTTTTCGAGGGGATGTTGGCGGGCTCTAGTCATGTTTACCTGACGGCCGTGAATGTCGCTATGTTAGCAACAGGAGGCGTCCTCCCGAGCTCTGGTTTTCCTGAACTCGACGTTCGGCATCGCAGCGGGCCTTCTTATTATAGCGATAGGCCACGATCAGCAGGAGAGCCTAAACACTGGCGCGTGCGACCGCTAACGTGGTCGTGATACGGTTGAAACTGCCTCAGCGCCCGTCAGGTCTTGGCAGGAGGTCCGGTGAAATCGGCGCGGTCGCGCCACAGTAAAAGAGTTAGCCTTTTCGCGAATGCACTTGGTTCTCAGGTATTGACGGCAAGGCTTTCTGCGGAGAATTGAAAAGAGTGCAACCCACAGCTATTAAGTCTCACACCTGCCGAATGCCCTTCGTCGCGGCGGGCGCGGTCACAGGCATTGGCAGCCTGCCGCTCACGTCTATTTCATCGGCGATTCGGTCAGTTGCAGAATTTTCACCAGAAATCCCCTTTTGGCCTCAGTTGCCTCAACTCTCAGAACGGGAGAGTATCGTCGGCCAAGGCCTCGGTGTTGTGGAAGAGCTGATTGAGCCTCGCAACGAAGGCTACGGTTATCAGGTAAAAGAAGGCCGGCTCAATTCGGTGCTCGAAATCCTTCACCGGAGTAGTGGAGAGCTGACGCCGGCAAACGCGGTAGGCTTTGGCGCGTTCGAAGAAGCATTGTCATCTGGTCTCTTCAGTTCCGCGGTCGCGGTCAAGGGGCAGATCGAGGGCCCAATCACCCTGTCGGCGTATCTGTTCCACCAGGGCCAGCCCTTCCTGTCCGATCCCACACTGTTTGCGGCCATCGCATTTCATGTCTCGCAGATCATCGCTTGGCAGATTGATCGCCTAAAATCTGCTGGTCTGCCTGTGCTGCTGTTTGTTGATGAACCAGCCTTGTGCCTCGAAGCACCCGTCGCGAACACTGTCTCAGAGGAACAGAGGCTCAAGGCATTGGCGGCCACACTGGAGGATGCGCGAAGTCGCGGAGCCTACGCCGGACTGCATTGCTGTGCGGCCCGTCCATTCGAGCGCATGTGCCGCGTAAACCCGGATATCATTTCGTTCGATGCCCATGAGGGACTTGACTCGTTTTTTGCTGATTGGCATGCGCTGGACTTCGTCCAACAGGGAGGAACGGTTGCCTATGGAATAGTTCCAACAAGGCCAGGTCTGAACGCCGTCGATTCAGCGAGCATCTTTATTCGCTGGCTGAAAGCAGCATCACTGGCTGGCGATCCACAGAAATTTGCTCAGCGCGCGATGATCACCGCAACCTGTGGACTTGGACTGCTCAATACGTCCGCTGTCGCGGAGTCATTCAGCGTCGCGCACAGCGTAAGCAAACTAATCAGATCCTTGGCTGGTTCGCCAGAACTGGATTGACGTGCACATTTCCTCGACATAGGCGAACCTAAAGTGTACCTATTTTTCCGTGAAACCCGTGGCGCGTTGATCCCAGGTCGATCGCGCGCGTCGTTTAGGCGCTTTCACTATGAGGACAAATAGGTTCGAAAATCACAGCCTCGATTTCCACAACGACTACAATATATTGCTCGTTCGGCACTCTGGAATTCTGGTCACCACAGATTCGGAATGCGTGTCACTACTCAGTCTTGACCACAAAACGTCTTGGGGCGTTCTCTTGCTGCCGGATAATGAAAGGGCTCAACTTGATGTTGTCTGAAGACTCTTCGCAGGAAACCTTGCATTCAGGCCGTCAGTCGAACGCATGGCTATGTTGAATACGGCAGTTGCAATCGACTACTCGTTGATATGCGCCACGAACAACCCGTAGTCAGCGTATTCTCCGATTGTCGCTGGCTTTCCTAGTTAGAGCGGGAGCAAGTCAGCAAATACAAACCCATCACGCTCCACCACTTCTCCCGCTCGCACTGCGATGGGGCGTGAAAAGACCGGCGCATCATATACGAACGTGTGAAATTCTCCGTTCTCACCGCATGGATCGACTCCGGAGGGAAGAGCCTTCAGCAATCTCAGATCGTACTCACGGCCAGCAAACGATTTCGCGACCTTCGATGGGTCTACGCAAGTAATCTTTGCTTTCACACCGGCTGCGATCATGTCGCGGCCAAGTTGCTCCGTGGGAATTTGCCAGACGGGAAACAGCGGTTCAAGGCCGCTTCCGTGCAATTGCCGTATCCGGTAATCGCGAACATCTTGCAAAAAGAGGTCCCCGAATGCTACAGCGGTGACTCCCTCTGCCGTCGCGCGCTGGCATACGGCGCGCATCCGGTCTTCGTATTCCAGGTTAGGGCAGGGCCAGGGCAACTCCACCGCCCAGAGCGGAATTCCGGTGCGCTCGGCTTGCGCTTCGACCAATGCACGCCGTACCGCATGCATCGCCACGCGGTTCGCTTCGGAGTTAAATGTGGTGATCAGAGCCGCTATTTGAAGGTCGGGACGTTGCTGGAGAAGGTGAAGCGTCCAGGCACTGTCTTTTCCGCTGCTCCATGATAGGGCGACCTTCGTCAAGTTCGGCTCACGGCCATCCGACTCAAATCTCTCGCGATAGGTGCCTCGATCCGGCGCCAATGAACTCCTTCCGTTCTTTCATCGAACGCGACGCCGTGGAGGATTTCAGCAATAATCTCTGCCGTCTGGGAGACGGTAATTCCAGAGCGGTTGAAGAACAGATTGCCGTCCGCAAATGTAACGTTACCGTTTCGCACGGCTTGCAGTTCTCCCCACCACGGATATCGCTCCAATACAGTTTGTTCCCGTAGACTCCGCTCCAAGTTGAATCCGCAGGGTGCCACAATCAGGTACTCCGGATCAGCATCGCGAAGCAGTTCTGCAGGTATGGCAGCCGAGTATTCCCCTTTCTTGCCAAGCAAGAGGTCGCCATTCGCGATCTCCACCAACTCGGGACCCCAATTTCCCATCGCGAATAATGGATCCGTCCATTCCAACATGACCACAGTCGGCCGCTTGAACTGCGCAGCCCTCTCTCTAACCGTATCCAAGCGCTGGCGTTCCCGTCGGACAATGGCGACGCCGCGCTTTTCCAAACCAAGCTCTTGGGCAATCCGCACAATACCTTGGAAGATTTCTTTCAACGAGATGGCGGACATGGTCAGTTGCCGCGCGCCATGTCCGCAACTTCGCTGCACATCGCCGGGCGTTACGGCGCAGACTTCGCAATGCGATTGTGTGATCAGCAGATCGGCGTGCAGCTCGCGAATCAATTCTCCATGAACGTGATACAGCGGCTCGCGGGCGCGGAGTCTGCGCCGAACTTCCTCGTCGATTTCTCCGCTCGACACAGATACATCAAACGCTGGATCGCTGCAGGATGGGAGTCGCCTCACCCATTCCGGGTTGTCGCACTCATGCGACCGCCCTACGAGCATTTCGCCCGCGCCCAAGGCACAGATGATTTCTGTGGCACTCGCCAATAGAGAAACAATGCGCACGTTATGCAGCTTCTCCTGCCGGTTTGTATAGACGGTGAATGACAGCGTACCCGCCGAATATCGCAAGGGCGTAGAAGACATCGCCGAGAACTTGATTTCGGTAGAAAGGGATGCCAGCAAGGTAACAGGCCGACAGACCACCGATCGTATGCGGGTACATTCGACCGGTCGCCCAGACCATGAAGTTGGTGATAAGGAAGAAGGAGAGGCTGGAGGCGAAGGCCGCGGCCGCAATCACACCCGCGCCACTTCGGTCACGAATCATCCTGCCGAGCAACACCGGAATCAGCGCAGCCGCGTACACGTACCAGAAGCCGGCGTAGAAACCGAGCACGGCATCGCTCAAAGCAAGCGCAATCAGCGTTGCCAAAACACCGGTGCTAACCTTTCGGGCATGACTTCCCGCAAACAGCCCGATGGCCATCATCGGAGTGAAATTCCACGGATGAGGAGCCAGCCTCGCACAGGCGCCCAAAACCACCATCATTATCCACAAGCGTTTTGGCATTTCCATCCCTGCTTCTCCCGTCGATATTGTAGTTCTTCCTCGGAGTGAGCCGTTCTCGAAAATCAACTCTAGGGATTAGTTAATAGTGAGGGACTTACGAGAGAGGGAATGGCAGACCTGTAATGTCTTATCGTTTCAGTTCTAGGCGCGCAATGATCCGCCGCCTCCCACGAAACATTGTACGAAACATTTTACGGCTTGGCAATTTATTGATAATAAAGGAGATAGCGGTGGAAGCGACGCGAGTCGAACGTGTCCACTGGCTTTTCAGGCCAGCACTCTGCCGTCGAGTTCCCGAGCCAACATTTGGTGGACAGTGCGAGACTCGAACTCTCGTGACTGGAGCCACAATCCAGTGCCTGAGCCATTCGGCCAATCCCGCCATCGAATTTGGAGCTGCTGGCTGGATTCCCACCAGCATGGACCTGCTTACAAGGCAGGTGCCTTTGTATGTCGGCCACAGCAGCAAACCTTTTGGAGCTGACACGCAGCCTCGAACTGCGTTTGGGCGCTTACCGTGCGCCTGCTCTTCCCGTTGAGCTATACCAGCGGAGCTGGCGCGGCGATTCGAACGCCGATTACGGACTTACGAGGCCCGCGCTCTTCCCACTGAGTTACACCAGCAAACCTTCTTCAACAAAATCTGGAGGCGGTGGGGAGAATTGCACTCCCGATGATCTGCTTTGCAGGCAGATGCCTTGCTGTCTTGGCCACACCGCCTCGAACGTTGGAGCGGAAGGCGGGACTCGAACCCGCGGTCTCGTTCTTAGCCTGCCCTGAGTAACTGAGCGAAGCGAAGTGTCGAACGGGTTGGCAACGTCGCGTCTTGGCCACTAGACGACTTCCGCTTGGAGTGGACGGCGAGAGAGCGGAACTCGGTTCGTTGCCTGAAGCCCTCATGATCTGCTCCCGAACAGACTCCGCGTGTGCAACCGCGGATGCGTTCTCATGGTTTAAAGGGCTTTCCCCAACGCTAATAAAATCGACTATTTCCCTGGCACTCCAATATCGTCACTCTGGGCAAAATTGCGGAATCTCTGAGAATAACTGTCCCGATATTTCGCCCAACCTTCCCGAATGACATCTATTTTCGACCACTCCTTGAACATAAGACACCAGCCGCGGGCATGAGGGTGGTTTCTTTTTTCGGGGAAAACCAGGTTGAGATCGGTAAAGATAATCCACATAAATTCGATCAGTTCAGAAGAAAAGGGAAGAGCACAGAAAGTCCAGGTCGGACAGCTTTGCTACTCCTGAAAGCCTGCCAAGAGTAAGATTTTCACATGTTCGATTGGCACGTGCTGCTGGCCATCGTCGTTGTTTTCGTGATGGTTGGTTTGCTCGTGTACTACGGAAAAAAGAGCTAGCCATGCAACTGATAGAAGTCACCAAGGCTTTCGTTTCAAACTGCACTACTCTCGAACTCCGTTCAAGCAACGCACAGGAGGCAATGACAAGAATCGGGGTGGGCCTCATCTACGAACGGGATTGGAACTAAAGAGCAAGTCCGCCAAACTGGACTGCGAGCGTCGGCGTGTCGATGCCCCAGTACGAACTCTACACGTGCAAAGACTGTCCGCACACGTGGACTTCTCGCTAATTGAGCGGTATCACAGCGGTATATATGACCGCGAGCAGTTCCGGCCAAGCGAGGCACTGCGGAGTCCGTACCTGATGGTGGCGCCGCTACTCGCACAACGCATATTGCTTCTCATCTTGTCACGTGTAAGCGACGAAGAGATTCGCGTCAACATCATTCCGAAGCCGCTGAAAGCCGATCAGTGGGATGATGACGCGGCGCAGACCACTCCGTTGGGCGTTACCGCTACTCCCCAAGAGCTTGACGAACAACTGCCGAGACAGTTGGTGGAGTTTGTGGAGGCCCACCTGGGGCTGTCCTCAACTTTGAGGAGCGCGAAAGAACAAATGGACGCTGCAGCCAAAGCAGCGAGAGAAGCAGCTAGGAAATCGGCCAACACAAAATCCCACAGCGGATCCAGCAAGAGCGCAAGTCCAGGCTCACCGCGAGTGCAGGCAGGAGCTGAGACTAACGAGAATTGAAGGCGGCCGTACTACGGCTGCTATCTCCGCTTCGCGATTCGGATGCGTCCTCAAGATCAGCGAAGACGGGATGATCTCATTCTTTCAGAACGGTAAGTGCATCTGGAACATTTAGGATTTCGGTGAGCACGGCGTGTTCCGACTGCGGTCCGCTAGAGACTCAATTCGTCAGCCACGACCCGCCTGACGCGAGGAAAAAATAGGCCTGCCAGCGGCCGCGCATTTTCAAGAACCGTCACATAAATATTCACTAATTCTCAATCCTCCAATCCAGAAAGGAGCAGTCATGGAAGCACGTCGCCTCGAACGAGAATTCGTGTACAACGGCGTCAAACTGCCCGACACTACCCCAACAATGACCCCTGAACAGGTTAGAGATACGTACACGCATCTTTACCCAGAAATAGCTACTCCTGCTATTGAAGGGCCTCAAACGGTCGCAGGCAAACTGGTCTACAAGTTTGTTCGCGCGATCGGGGCGAAAGGGCGACGCCCGCAGACAGAAAGGCTGCCCGTAGAAAGGTACCCCAGCATTTGACTTTGAACATAGAACAAGCCGCCGTCTCAGGGCGTTATTCAAGACAAAACGAGATTGGAATTTGTGACGAAGGCACATGACATCTGTGGTAAGATTCGCAGCGCCAAGACTAGTGAGACTGTTTTGGTCATGCCTCCCGCATTCCGAGCTTTTGTTCGAGGCGATTGATGACGAGCGACCATTCGCTGGGAATCCGCTCCTCCCGGAGAGCCGTCGAAGCGATTGCGCTCTGTGGCTTGCTCTGGTTCACTTCTCTCCCTCTGAGTTGGGCAAAAACTCGGGCTCTGGTAATGGGGGTGGGAGCGACATCGAAGAAAGCTGCCGACCCGAACAATCCCGACAACATCGCCGCATACCTGCAGAACTTCGACGTAGTAATTCCGCTCTCCTACAGCGAGAAGAGTGGTGAGCCCACTGCACTGGACAGTGCCGTTCAGACGGTGGGCGACTTGGCCGAGGCAGGGGCCGGCATAATTGGCAGGGTGCTCACCGATAATGAGAAAGGGCAGCTCTTAGCTATCAAGAACAGGCCTCCGTTGGACGAACTATACGTCCACAGTTGGGGAGCTCCGGCGGTGATGGAGGCGATTCGGCAAGGGTATCTTCCTGCCCCGAACCGGTTGATCGTTATCGATCCTCCGAACTTGACACCCAAGGACGCGCAAAAATGGGGGAATCTCGCGGCGAGTTTTCCCGAAATGAAGCTGGACATTTTTGTCAATAAAGACGAGCTCTTCGAACAAATTCGCGAGGTGTACGCAACCAAGGCGTCATCTTCGATTGGTGCGGACCATGATTTCTACCTTTTCGGAGACGTCCTAGCCAACTTTACCGGGCGCACCATTACTGTCCACACCTTCACCGCGACTTTGTCCGGAACGATACACTCTTACGAGATCCATTCCTTAAAGTACTTTTTCGAGTACGCAGTGCCGCGAGGTTTATTCGGCCTCACCAAGGTCAACACCCCGGCGGTGCCTGCTCCCGAGTACTTGGCTGGGTACACCCCGGATTCGGAGAGCGCTTATCTGATTAAGGTTTCTCCGGAAACTGCCAAGATGAGCTCGTTGGAGCAGAGTTTCTGGGCTAGGCAGAACGAGATTCGCAACCCGGATAAAACGGCCGATCTGTTAAATATCCAGCAATCAAGGGAGGCCGGCTGGAGCTACTTCAAGGCCGTTGTTCGCTATGCGTGTGCCGATCCTGAGGGGTTGGACTCAGAGGCATCTGTGCATAGGGCGTTCGGTGTGGTTTTCGCTTTCGAAGTCATTTCAACTTTCTACGGGCAAGAGAAATCGTCGTTATCCGAGTGCGACCGGCAATTAATCGAACCCATCCTGGCGGCAGAGACACCTGTGAGCTACGGATGGCTAGAAAAGCAAGCTCGCACTTACCGACGCAAGATGGAAGCGCAGCCAAGAAAGAAGCGCGGGAAGCGCAGCGCGAGCGGGAACGCGAAGGGAGGGCGGAGAGAGAGGAGGCAAGACGCGAATACCAAAATGCAACTGCGGCGGTGACCTCACAATCTAGTTCGGGATCTTCGTCCCGGATGCAAGCCACACAAGGTCTGGCATACAGCCAACTAGTCGGGATCGCTGCGGGAACCATGTCGTTTGATGGTCGCTAATCATGGTATCGGGCACAAAAATTGTTCGTCGGCATTTATCCGGTTGGTGTAAAAATCTCGCCGGGACGTTAGCAAGTGGCTGTCGAGTCAGGACGTCCGCTTCATTCTTGCTTCTCCTGCTGTTTCTACTCGCGTCTATTCCCGCTGTGGCCCAAGTTAAGCAGCCACCAATCGAGGCTTGCGCAGCCAGCGACATGATGCGGTTTGTTTATCAGAACGATCTAGTCAGGGCGTTAGCTGAGAGTGAAGGATGTGTGGCTTATTTCAAGAAGCAAGTGAGCCAGCAGGCATCCGAGAGCTGGACCGACAGGTGGTCAGGTATTTTTCAGGTCGGATACTACCTGTGTGCGAAGGCACAGCTACTCACCATGACAGGTTCGAACTCCAAGGCAGAAAGCGCTCTTTCGGAAGCAGAAGAATTTGCGAATTACTATCATGATTTCTATGGCAACTTCCTGGTTGCAAACGGTTGGAAGGCGGCATTTTACGTAACTAAGGGAATGGTGTTGGAGAGGAAAGAGGAAGATCGGGCCGCAGGGGAAGCGTATCGCAATTGTGCGTCAGCATGGGGTGGATATTGCGCGGGACGGTTAGCGCTGCTACTTATGCGTGAGAGAAATGATGTGGAGGCCAGCGGTTGGGCAAGGGCTGGTGCCGTGGGCAAAGACCCGACCGCGCTCGCCGTGTTGGGTGCACTGGATGAGTCCAAAGGCGACGACGGGGGAGCATTTGCTTCGTATTATGAAGCGCAAAAAGTAATGGAATCCTATGGAATTGGCCACAACGAGTTTCTGCCGGTCCTCCTCGCCGAACACCACCGGGTCGCCGAGGGCCTCTCCCGCTTGGGGAGCCGTGCCCCCCGCGTCGTGGCGAAGGATGGCAAGCGGCAGTTTTACGACGAGAACGGCGATCTGGCGGGTTGGGAAGGCTGGCCGCATGTTCTTTATTCCGCGGAAATCAAAGCAAAACAGGACGAATACAACGCGTGGTTGGAGAATTCCGTTCGACCGGGAGTTGCGGGCATTGCTTTGCGTCCGCAATATCCCCGTTTCTTTGTCGGCCTTACCTTGGAGGACCAGGCGCAACTAGTGAAGGAGGGTCGATCAATTCCGGGCGCCGTGACTTTCAGTGTGCCAGAAAGAATTGAGCCCACCGGCGTGTTGGATCTGGACACACTGGCAATTCCCTTCTACAAGGAGTTAGTGGCAGTGGCTCGGCTCGCACAATCCGATGGGCTAGCCCTCAGCGATCTGCAGAGCCGAACGGCGCCGAGCGCTGGGGCTGCGGATGGTCCACTACGGGCTGCACAGGCTGCAGAACTCCGCCGTGCCATGAATGCTTTGCAAGATTTCTACAATTTTCTCGAAGGCGTGAAAATGACCACCGCGGCTGGTTCCAAGTTCAACGCGTGGGATGAATCTCGCCAGTACGCCTCTTTTCAAAAATCGCTGCAAGCCTCGGTTTCTAGTCAAAATGTGGCTCATGGGGCCGTTCGGTATCGGGTTCCCGCGAACATGTTTGAGGGTCCTCCTGACTTCCTGACCGCTCATCTCGATACTCCGCAGCTGACGCCCGAGTTTCTGGAGAGCATGGCTAGCCTGGAGCTTCACGTGAAGGCACACGTTTTTGCGGCTCGTGAGCTCTTGCCTTAAGCTACTGTGCCGCCCACGCAGCGTCCTTCTTTGTGTTTTGGGATGGGTGCGGTGGTTGCTCGGTGGAACTATTGAGAAACTAAATTGGTCGCAGGCTCCGGCCTGTTTCCGATGAGAGCGTTCTGGTCTGTCTTTCCTTTTCTGCCGCTTCCTTTCACCAAAAACCTCTACAAATGGATGCGCGTGCCATGAATTCCCAGACCGGTGTAATTGCGGTGAAGGGCGACAAGTTGCAATACGTCGCCGAAGGAACCGGCGTCCCGTGCATCGTGGTCGGATCTTCCATTATGTATCCGCGTTTGTTCGCTAAGGAACTGCGCGAACATCTCCACCTCATATTTCTGGATATGCCCCATTTCGTGCCTTCGGACGACTCATTCGACATCAACCAGGTCACGCTGGACACTTATGCCAGCGATATCGAACAGGCGCGCACCACTCTCCAGATGGGCCGGGAGGGACTTGAGGAGTTCACCCAGGCGACGATTATCAATGTAGCGAAATAGCCTTGAGGTTCCGAACCTTCGCTAGATCGAATGGGAGGGCAATGCCTTTCGCTTCTTCCCTCAGCTCTGCGTTAACCGGAGCTGATTGGATAAGACGATGCCTGACAGGCGGCCCGATCGAGCCACGCGCGACCCGAACGAGCCAGGCTTTACCAAAATCGTGCTGACAACCGCCAGGCTCAATCATCATCTTGACGGGGCGGTCTCAAGGCTGAGATTTGCTTGACATCCGCACAAAAGGGGAACGAGAAGATATTTTCCAATCGCACATCGAAACGAGAAAGGATATGTATGCAGGACGGCGCTAAGCGAAATACCGAGACGGTGAATTTCATTGAACGAGTACGTGTCAATCAACAGAAACTCACGGCGGATGTAAAACCGCGTTACGACTTTATCGTCTGCGGATCGGGTTCTTCTGGTTCCGTTGTAGCGCGCCGGCTAGCCGAGAATCCGGATGTCCAGCGTTCTGCTGCTTGAAGCGGGAGGCACCGATGAGGTGCCAAGCGTGATGGAGGCGAATCAATGGCCCATGAACGAAGCATCGGCCTCGCTGAACTCGCTCAGACGCTCGAAGAGGTGACCGCGGCCCTCGGCGGTGAGCACATACTGCTGCCGGGTCTGCCCGCGATCGCCAGGGACCGCTTTCTCGCTGACCCAGCCCTCCTCCAGAAACCGGCGCAGGGACGGATAAACCAGGTTGTTGTGCAGCGCCTGCCCCATGATCAATCCGGCTTCCCGCTTGAGCTGATAGCCGTATTTCGGGCAACGAGTCTAGGTGTCTTGAAGAAATAGCTTTGCGTTCGAGGCAGGCCTCCCCCGCCCGTTCCTTCCTCCGCAGGAATCACCTGATACATTGACCAATCGCATTCGGTTCACTACCCTTCAGGGGAAACAGATTCTCCCAGTCGACCCAAGGTAGCATCGCTTCTGCTAGCGGTCCGAATTTTGTCGAGGGCTATGGCACAGAGGGTGGTTACCATACGGTACGAACTTCTATCACGGCTTAGCAATTGGCCTCCCGGATTACGCCAGTAATCTCCGAAGCATGAAACGCAGTGCCCACAACGCTCGCCTTTCCGGTCATCCGATAGCACACCGGCTTTTGGGTTGGGACAGCTCAAGGGAGATGCTCAAATGAAATCGATCACCTGCATTTTGCTGACTGTATTGGCGCTTTCCGCAATCTCAGCAGCGGAGGAGCTTCCGGAAGCGCCCAGCAGGATAGCGAGCTCGTCCAGTCATCTTGTTGTTCGCGCCGCAATCGCAGTCGTGGCACCGAAGGCGATGGAAGCAAAAGTGATCGACAAGAAGTTCCTGAGCCTGGCCGCGATTTCCACCGGGAGCACATTTGCGGATTCCTACACTACCCTGTTCGCACGACAAAACTGGCTTGCGGGCAAGACCGGTGTCTGCAATGTAGAGGTGCAGTCCACTTACTTGTACGGAACCCATCCGACGGTGGCCCGCGCTTATGCCGTCGCATCGGTGAAAAGCGTCACGGCCGTGGTGGCGGCTTACTATCTGCGCAAGCATGGCCACAACAAATTGTGGAGTCTGCCGCTGCTCGTGAATGCGACCACGAGTCTGCAGGGTGTAGGACAAAACTTGGCGATGTGCAACTGATTTTCGGGCAGTTCTCGTGCGTGGTTCCCCGACCAGCGTCAAGTCACGCAGCCAATCTAGCGCGACATGAGGCTTTCAACTTCCTCCTCAACTTCAGAAATCGCGATTGGGGAAAGACTTCTTTCGCGCAGTTGCTGGTCAAGCGGCGGCAACTTCGTTTGTTTGAAAGTGGCCCACTCTCCAATGCACACTTTTACTTGTTGGCTAGATTCCTTGTACACAGCGATTGCCTGCGAGGGCGCGGCACGATCCCCGCGTTCGACAACTCGCAGCGCTGATGCAAGATTCTTGTACGCTTCCTGCAGTCCAGCTGCGCCCTCTGGATCATTGTCCTTCCGTGTAAGAATTTTGGCGATTCCAGATTGGACCTCCGCCAACGCTGACTTGAGCTCTGGGCTTTGTGCTTCAGGCTTCCGCTGGGCATCCGAAATCTGTTTCTGCATCGCGCTGATCTCTGCCAGCGCGCGACGCGCCTCCATGGTTTCGGCAAATATTTGGTTCGCTAACTGCAACTGCTGCCGGAGGATCTCGGGAGTGGCGGACGAGCGCGGGTCCATGACGACTTGCAGCGGCTGAGTCTGGGCCTGCCCATCAACCGTCAGGCGGATCTCATAGATTCCCGGAACTGCCTTCGGGCCGCTGGGATTGCGATACTCGGCGTCTTCATCCGCAACCGGTCCACCCGAACTCCCCCAGGTAAGATCCCAAACGAAGCGATGCATCCCAGGAGCCTTCGCCAGGACTTCCGGCTTGGGGAACCAGCGCTCCGCCACCGGCAGGGACAGGTGCTTCGTTGCGCTTTGGTCTTCTGACGAAAACCTCCGCACCACCTTGTGTTGCGCGTCAAAAAGCTCAAGCGTTACCTTGCTCGCTGGAGACTTCAGGAGATAATCGATCATGGCGCCGTTAGGCGGGTTCTCTGCGGTAGGTTCTTCGGGTGGAAGTGGTGTGCCTACGAAATCATCGTTGTCCACACGGATGGCAGCAGCGGGATGATAAAGCCATGCCACATTCGTCCTGCGGACTTCGGATGTCTGGCGCAGCGGCGTGATGTTGTCGAGAATCCAGAAGGAACGTCCATGCGTCGCAATTACCAGGTCGTCGCCGTGGATCGCCAGATCGCGAACCGAGCTGACCGGCAGGTTCAGTTGCAGGGACTGCCAGTGATCGCCGTCGTCGAAAGAGATGTAGACTCCAAGATCGGTTCCGGCGAAGAGTAACCCTCTGCTCTGAGGATCTTCGCGAATTGCGCGCAAGAACGCCGCAGCGGAAATGCCTTCGGTGATCGGCTGCCAGGTTGCCCCATAGTCGCGAGTTCGATAGAGGTGTGGCGTTTGATCATCGAGCCGACTGCGATCAACCGCGGCATAAGCAACGGCAGGGTCAAAATGCGAGGCTTCGATCAGGGAGATCTCGCTCCAGTCGCTGAGTCCTCGAGGAGAGACGTCCTTCCAGTTCTTCCCACCATCGCGGGTGAGGTGAATCAGACCGGTGTCGCTTCCAGCCCAGATCAGGTCACGGTTGAGGAAGGATGGTGCGATCGTGGTCACAACCCCGTAGCCTCTCTGCTTGGCGTTCTCGACGGTTGGCACTACGCGCGGTCTCTTGTCTCCCGCAACTACGGTTGAGCCGGTGAGATCGGGGCTGATGGTTTCCCAGTGCAGACCTCCGTCGACAGTTTTCATTACGTACTGTGTGCCAAGAAATAGCGCCTTCGGATCAGACGGAGAAAACACCAGCACCGGAGACCAAGGTGCACGATATCTGCGTTGATCGATCTCCGAATCGAAAATTGAGACTGGCCACGGAGTGACGTCCTGGCTCAGGCCAGTCCGCCGATCGAAACGAGCGACGCCACCATAAGCTGCGCCGAGATAGATGATATTGGGATCGTTGGGATCGAGCGCCATGTATCCGCTCTCGCTCGGACCGGCTGGGAACCAGTCTCGCGGCGTGATCTGGCCGTAATCGGTGCGGCTTACAACAGCGGCACTTCCGCTATCCTGCTGAGTCCCGTACACCACGTAGGGGAACTGGTTATCGGTGATGACGTGGTAGAGCTGTGCCGTGGGCTGGTTGTACCAGGTGCTCCAGCTCTGGCCACGATCGAGGCTGATGGTAGTGCCCTGGTCCGTTCCGAGAACCAGGCTGGCAGAGTTCCTGGGATCAACCCAGATCTGATGATAGTCATCCCCGCCGGGGGCACCGCGAACGATCGAAATGGTCTTGCCACCGTCTTCAGAGCGGTACAGAGCAACATTCGGGACATAGAGCACATCGGGATTGCTCGGGTCGATGGTGACGCTATTGAAATACCATGCACGGCTGGTGAGGCGCGGGTCAGCATTCGCGAGGACCCAGGTATTGCCTCCATCGTCGGAACGGTAGAGGCCAGACTTCTTGGCCTGAATGAGCGCGTACACACGTTTGCCATCGGGTGCGACGTCGATCCCAACACGTCCCCAATCACCTTCTGGCAGGCCAGTTCCGCTGAGTCGAGACCAAGTTTTGCCGGCGTCCTGAGAACGATAGAGACCGCCACCGGGACGATCGATTGGCGCATAGGTGCTCCAGGGAGGACGCCATGTGTGCCACGTGCCGGCAAACAAAAGCTGCGGGTGACCGAAACAGATTGTCAGATCAGAGACGCCGATTTCGGGGCCTTGATCGAGAACTCTGGTCCAATGCGCGCCGCCGTCGGTGGATTTGTAGACCCCCCGTTGCTCGTTCGGACCATACACATGTCCCAGGGCGCCGACGTAGACTACATCCGCGTTCTGCGGGTCGACGACAATCCTGCTGATATGGCGCGTGCCCTCCAGGCCCACGTGTGCCCAGGTTCGACCGGCATCGACAGACTTGTAGACGCCGTTGCCGAAGGAGAGAGAGGAACGAATGTCGGACTCGCCGGTTCCGACATAGATCGTATTGGCGTCTGATGGTGCAACTGCGAGAGCACCGATCGAAGCGACGGGCTGGCCATCGAAAATTGGCGTCCAGACGACACCAGCATCGGTTGTTTTCCAGACGCCACCGTTTACCGCGCCAAAATAAAAAGTGGTAGAGTCGCCGGGTATTCCGGCCACAGCGACCACTCGGCCGCCCCGGAACGGGCCAATTAAGCGCCACTTAAGCCCGTTGAACAGTTCTGACGGAACCGTCTGAGCAACCCCTGAGAGTGCAAATAGAAGAAGAGAGAAAAGGATACGACGAAGAGAACGCGATCTAAATTTGTCCAAGTGGTTTGGTCCTCACGGTCGAACAGTCAGTTTAACGGACAATGATCTTTTTTTGAATCAGCTGAGCCTCACTTATCGCTTGGAAGAACAAGGCTTGTTGCCGTGGGGCTGTAATCTCAATGGCCAGGTAAATAACACCAGCAAGGTGTCACCAACAGGAAAATGTACAGTTCGGCGTAGATGGGCGTGGGATTCAGGCTGCGGTTGGATGCTACTTCACTCGTTCACTATTCACGACTTTGTCAGTCTATGCTCTTTGCCGGGGCCTTCAATTCTTCTCGAACGGTGAGGGTCTATCATTCGCAGATCAGCATACCCCGCATTTCCTGATCGCTGTCCACATATTCTGGATCTGACCCGTCTGAATTCAGGCTGCCCGCTACGCTGCCGCTTTCTTTAAGACGGCCAAGCTATTGGCGCGGGCGGCAATTTGGTATTCTCCGCTGCGCACGATCTCGCTCACCACTCGCTGCACTCCAGGGAAGTGAGGAGCACAATCATGAAAGGCGACCCACCCAGCTGGTCGGATCCAGGGTGAGAAATGCCGGAAGTCCGCGAGCACATGATCGTAGCCATGAAGGCCGTCGACAAAAAGCAGGTCGATTGCCCGGTCCCAGCCTATCTCAGTGGAGCGACCAAGGATGGGTTCGACAAATGATTCAACTCCGGCGGCGAGGATGTTTTTGCGAAACTTGTCGAACGTGGGACCGGTTGAAGCGATCTTGCCATCGAGGGTGCTCACACGGCCGTCATGCGGATCAATCGCAAAGACGCGGGACCCGTCCTCGCCCATTTGTTTCAACGCCAGACCGAAGACAACGGTCGATTTGCCGCAATAACTGCCCACTTCCACGATAGAACAAGGCTGTTGTCCCGTAGTCAGCGTTACCACCGTATCGACCAGCAGCTTTGCTTCGGCATCATCCAGCCAGCCCTCGGTCTTCCTCATTTGCATGAGAATCATTGGACGGGATACGCCATGTGGGACGGCGTCGGCTTTCCAGTGTTTCTGAAAATCAATCGTTTGGTGATAGGAACCGCCCCACGCACTTTCGACCCCGATATGCTGCACCAGAGAGGGCCGGTGATAGTAAATCGGCGTGACCTGAGCCGCCAGCCGCGACATCTTTATATCCTGCATGCCGATGTGACTTTCCCAATTGTTCACAATGTGACGTGCAGTGGCTCCGGCTAACACAAATGCCTGGCTACCGTAGACTGAATTCGGATCTGCGATGAAAAACGCTTTATCTTCATCCTGCTCAAGCGCGCGCACATTCGGGTTGTAGATGGATGCAAAGAAGTGTCCGCCGGGACCGATCTGCGTCAGGGGATACCAGTGCTCCAGGTTGTGGCGCAAATTGTTGTTGAAATCCAAATCGTCCTCTAGGAACAGAAAAAACGGGGGACCTTCCTCGACTGCGCGTTGCAACAGGCGAAAGGCAGTTTCTGTTTGCCGCTGTTGCGGACGTTCGTGCGTGGTCTGGTCAACCTCAACGATCGCGGCTTCGCCCCAATCTGTCGCCTCTAGGTTGGCGAGTGACCGGTTACGCATCTCCTCCCGCTGAGGGCACGACAACATGTAAACCTTAATCTGCATGAAGAAACCGCCAACTGCCTCTTCCCGCTAACCCCCAACAAAGACGTCACGCTCCCCCGGACACTGGATCGCTCCCGCCGTACGACATCAGCAACGGTCGCACAGGTTGGGCGATTGCCCGCTGCACGAGCATTCCCCATCGCGTGGCGGAAAACCGATGAGCCGGAGCATTTGCCACGAGCCTTGGTTCAGCATTCCAGTTCGCTGCCGCCCATCCCGCCGCAAGACGCTCAATGAGATCTGCCGCGAACGCCGAGGAGCGCCCGAAGTCGGGTCCGCCGTCCGACCATTCCGAGACGAACAGGGGGTAAGTCTCCGACAGTGTGTGCAATAACTGACGGTTTGTTGTGTTCATCACGGATGGGGTCAATCGAATTGTGTAGACCATGTTGTAGATCGGATTTCCGCTTGTAAACATCAACGGCAACCCATTCACGTCGGCCGTACCTTTACCATTTCCCATAAACAGTAACGACGCTTGATGCTCGCGTCGTATTGTTCCAATCACAGCCTGGGCGATGCCGAGCCAGTTATCAGCCAGGAGCGAAGTAGAGGCAAAGGGTTCATACAGCACGGCGGGCTGATCGCGGTAGCGAATGGCCAAACTTCGCATGCAGAGGTAGTCGTCATCACTGGGTAGTATGCCGATCGCTTCCTGCCCGGGCTTGAGGGCAAGTAATACGTAGCAGCCCGCGTTCTCCGCTTGGGCGATAAGATCGTCAAGCCCTTGGAGCAGGCCCTCCGTCGTTAGCGATGCGTTGCCCGAGAGAATGGAGTTCGCGCTGAACGGGACGCGAATCAGGTTCACACCCCAACCATCCGCCAGAATCCCAAGGCCGACATCATCCAGGGCAAGAGCTTGAGCCACCGTCTGATTCGGTCCGGGGTTCACCGTGTCCAGCCCCGTGACGGTCACTCCCCGCAAATACACTGCATTGCCGTTCTCATCAATTACGAAGCTGCCCTGAGTACTCAACCAGCTGAGCGGCGAATCGTCGGGGAGTGGCGCTCCGGGTTGCGCGGGACGAGAGGTGGATTTGCTTTTAGTCGAGGGCAAAGGAGCGGACGCGCGTACGTCGGCCAAGCGATTCGAGAATGGAGCCCCACGAGGCGGTAACTCAGGGGGCAAAATCCGAAACACCGCGAGCCGCTGCAATTGTTTCTCGCGTGTGGCCGTCTTGCGCTGATGTGCCAAGTCGCTGTTGCGTTTCTTCTTAGCCTGTTCTTGCTTCCCCGCCGTGCGAATCTCGGCAGCGCGCCGGCGGACGCCTTCGTCATCCTGCCGCTGCCTATTTTTCTGGCTCGCCAATCCGGCCACGCTCGCCTTGAGTCGGCTATCCGCTTGTTTTTGCTCGCGAGTTTTTTCTTTACGCGCGTCACGGGCCACTCGAGGCTGCACCTTGGGCTTGTGATCTCGGTCGGGGATTCGCGGTGCAAGAGGCTGGGGTTCGCGAGTCCGCGTATTCTGTTGCGCTGTAAGCCGTAATGAGTCCGCCTCTTTCGCCCGGGCAGCCTGCAGCTTCTGTTCGCGCTGAACTCGCAGAGTTTTCCCCAGCACGGCATCCCGTTGCTGTTTTTCTTGGAACTCCTGCTTGCGTTCGAGTCGCTTTCGGGTCAACAACGCCTCAACTACTTGTGTCCGCTGGGCCTCGTCGCGAGCCTGCTGTTGCCGCTCCTGCTCGTGCGCTTGTCGAATCCGATTGAGCTGCTGCGCTGCCAGCTGCTCACGCCGGTGCTGTTGTTCGCGCTCCGCACGCCAACGTTCGAGATATGTTGAGGAAATGCTCACGTCTCGTCGCTTCGTTCCCGGATTTCCGGTTATGGAGTCACGGTGACCACCGGTTGCTTACCTAGCGCATTGACTGTGACTGTGGCTGGCACCAGGCGCTGCGGCGGTGGCACCGGCTTCAACGTGGCAGTCACGCTAGCCGAACCGTCCACTTGATACGAATAAGTGTTCTGAGTCCGGAAGTTGACATGCGAACTGAAAAAGAGGAAACCAAGACTGCGCGTTCCGTCGGTTGCGACTTCCTCCACCTGACGGACTTGCAGGGAGAGTTTCAGCTGAATGGTTGCCTCGGTAAATTGATAGAAGGTGGGCGTAATCCCGGCCTGCAACGCGGTCATCGCAACTGGCTCTGCCGCGGACGCGCTGACACGCGCACCCGTTACAGTGACTGACGGCTGACCAGATACCGCCACCTCAAATGGTGAAGGAGTGATGACCTCGGAAACCTCCGGAATGATAGGAACGATGGTTTGCGACAGCTCGATCAGCGTCTGAATCGACGCCATGTCGAGCTGTCGCTGGCCTTCGGCAATGCCTTTTGCCACGCTGGCGACCATGTCCCCGAAGGGAATTTCGGAAAGCTCGTTACCAATCTGGCTGATAGTCGGCATCGCTGTTTAGTCCTTTGTGTGCAGTCGCTACTGCCCAATCGTTACCGCGGGCGGGTTCACCAGTGCATTCACCGAGATGAAACGCGGCATCACGCGCTGTGGCGGTGGCACCGGCTTCAAAGTCGTCCTTAACAGGCTTGAACCCTCCTGGGTGACGGAGTACTTGCTCGTGGTCTCGACGTTGGTGTGGCTGGCGACGTGGGTGGTAGAGGTGATTTTCCCGCTTGGACCGCCAAACAGGCCTGCCAATCCACCTCCAAATCCCATCTCGACGCCGAGCGTCTCATCAAACTCGAAACCCGCATCGACTTTCACTTCGTTGTCCATCGTGGTCTTCAGTTGGATCTTGACCTCAATCAGGCTCTCGGTGAACTGATAGAACGTTGGTGTCAGTCCCGCCTGCAGGAGCGTGAGTTTAGTGGGCGGAGAGATCGTGGTCTCAACGTTAATTCCAGTCACGGTGATCTCGTTTCCTCCCACATCGATCGTTTGCGGCACCGGCAGTAGAACTTCTGTGATGCTCTCGATGAAGTCAAACTTCGTTCTGGCTAGCTCCTTGAGGGTATTCAAAGAGTTTTTGTCGAGTCGCTTTTGCCCGTCCGCAATGGCCCGAGCCAAGTTGTAAACCATATCCGGAAACGGCACATTTAACAGATCCTGGCCGATCGCCATAAAGTTCCTCCTCTTGAAAGTGCGGGTTGCCTGTTCTTCGTTTCGGTGCTGACATCACAAGCCATCGTGATCATTCTGCTCACTGACTGATATTGACCTGTGGCGGGTTAAAGAACGCGTTCACTGAGATGAAGCGCGGCATAACACGCTGGGGCGGTGGCACAGGCCGCAGGGTCGTGCTCAGAAGGCTCGATCCGTCGGCTGCGTAGGAGTACTTGGCTGCGTAGCTGGCATCGACGTGAGATGCCCATGTTGTCGAACGTGAGTAGGTGAAGCCAGAGCCATCATCGAAGCCGATGTTTTGGTCCACGCTGAAGTCATGGCTTACGTTGATTCCGAACGACGCCTCTGTGGCCACATGCAGGGCGATCTTTACTTCAATCTTCGATTCCGAAAACTGGTAGAACGTGGGCGTCAAGCCCGCCTGCAGCAGGCTGAGATCGACCGCCGGCCCTGGCGTCGTCTGAACGTCCACGCCTGTAACCATGATCGTGCCTTTCAGTGGGTCGTTTTTGTCCAGTGGAATCGACTGCGGGTTCGGTGTCAGGACTTCGGTGATGTTTTCGATGAACTTGAAATGAGTTCCAGCCAACTCCTTCAAGGTAACGAGGGAAGCCTTGTCGAGCTCTTTTTGGCTCTGCGCGATGGCGGTCGCCATGCTCAGAATCATGTCCCCGAATGGGACTGCTAATAAATCGGCTCCAATGCTCATGATGTCCTCCGGTTAAGTCAAGGGACCTAGCGCCGTAACATGCCCAGGTCGATTTGTTTGCTCAGGTTCTCGGCAAAAATCCTCTGCAATCGCTCGGCGGCAACGCCTCGCGGATTCAGAGTCACTCCACCGATGGATTTCACGCTCGGGTGCTTTGAAATACTTGGGGCTTGCGAATCGTCGATGATGATGACCTGGCCAGTCTTGGTGACCATCAGGATGAACCCGCCGCGATGATGAACAAGTTGCTGGATCTCACGGGAAGTCTGCTCATTGAACTGATCCCGGAACGTCACGAAATACATCTGTGCAGCCATATCGATAGCTACCTTTCCACCGCAACAGCGCTACGCGTTTGCTCTGCGTGCAGGCGCCGCAAAGATTGAGCAGATTCTTCTTCATTCGGGGCGTAGACCCTCGCGCAGACTGCTCGAGCTGCTGCTGCCACCCGTCGCAAGAGCGCGGGATTTGTCAGGATCTGCCGGATCAGGATCACCGCCGTCTCGTCGTCTTGAACTGCCAACTCAGGCCAGAACAGCGTTTGCAGGGCGACAGTGTTCCAGCCGATGCAAGGTACGCCATAGAAAGCCGCATCGGTCAAGAGTGACTCCGGCAGATTGCCATGGCAGTTCAAGAGCAGCACTGACTGCGCCAAGTCGTAACGGGCTTCCTCTGAACTCAGCACGCAGCGCTGGCTGATCGAAATCGCTTCGCCCGGTGATTGTCCAAAACTCCAGGCATTCAGGATCGGAAAGATCGCACGCACCTGTTCAAAAATGCTGCGATCCGCAGGTGCCAACCCGACATATCCCGGCCGGCGGGGCACTTGTACCGACGCAACTTGGCAAATCGGAGGCGACGCCGGGATCCGAACATCGGAAGAACGGTTTCGCGCGTCCGCCACAATCGAAGCCTCCAGGCGGCCATACTCTCTATCCACCACTTTCAGTGATACCGAAATGCCGGAACCTTTAGGCGCCAAGTGAGGCGCGAACCGTTCCACGGACTGGCTGCGCACTACAATCGGTTTACGCATCCGCCGGGTTGCGAGCTTCACCGAGCGCAAGAGTACGTCCCACTGGTTCAGAATTGAGTTCCAGCCGAAAGACTCGGCAAAGCGGCGCGACCGGCGGGACCTTTCTCCTAGCAACTCCCGATCCTCGTAGTAGAGTGCTAGCGTCGAAGCTGTTTGTTTGATATCGATTAAAGCGCGGCGAATTCCAAATTCGTTCTCAGTCCATTCCGCGATAGCCAGCGGTTCACCATGACCTTCCGTTAACTCCTGGCTCGCACTGTAGGCGCACGCCATTGGAACAGCGCCTGCGGCCGCAGCCTGCAAGGTTGGGAGGCCAAAGCCCTCTCCGCTCGACGCCAACAGATGGACATCCGCCGCCTGGTAGTACTTGGCGAGTTCGGCCAGCGGCAGGCCTTCTCCCTTTTTCATGACAAAGCCGGGCGTGAATCGGACTTTGTCTTCCAGGCCATGATGGCGCACATCGGCCGCGACGTCGTACGAATTGACGATCGAGTGAGTGAACTCGTCGTTCGTATCCGTATGCAGGTGCAGGAGAGCATCGGGCCGGTCGGCTGCGAATCTGGCGAAGACGTCGAGCAGGCGCGGCAGCATCTTGCGCGGCTGATTGCGGCTGTCCGAGAGCACTACGAATCGCCCTTCATACCCAAACTGCGCTTTCGCAGCCTCGCGGCTTTCCGGCGGCCGAAAGACGTTCAAGTCCACGCCGTGGGGAATGTATTCGCACTGAATGCCGCAATTCCGCGCCACGAGCTGACCGTACCGACTCATTGAGACCGGCACATCGACTTGGTTAAGCATTTCAATCCAACTCGACGGAAGCCGGTCGCCTCCAACGTCGCCATCGATTGGGAAATAGAGGCACCACGGCGTATCGGTCAACTCCATCTGGCGGCGAACGTGGGGAGCGCCAAAATAGGGCAACCACCAGACGTCAGCCAGTGCGATGACTACATCGGGCCGTGTCCGAACCAGTAGTGGGAAAAGCGCGTCGCCGCCTAGACGATCACTCTGTGTAGGAAAGAGTCTGCAACCGTTCCACTGCCCGGGCTCCCGCGTTTGCCATCCTAGGATGCTGACTTGATGTCCACGCCGGGCAAGACCCTCGCAAACATGCCGGGTCACATTGCCGAAGCCTGATGGAGTGTCTGGACTATCTGAAACCCAGAGCACATGCATGGCGTGGACGCTCCTTAGTGAATACTTCTGCGTGCCGGGCCCATTAGACTTTGCTAGACCTTACCAATAGAGAAACGAAAGTCAAGCGAATTTTCGCTCAACACTTTCTCTTCTGCCCACCGTGTACTCACTCACAAACCAACCGCTATTCTTCGCTAAACAATCTAACTAGAGCGCTCTCGCCGCTCTGAACTCTACTCACGCGGTTCGAATGCTGTCAGCAATCAGGACCGTAGCATCCAACGCTGCAGTAAGTGCCAACAGATCACCGGCCACCGGGTTCGGTTTCACTGTCGGATCGAAGGCCTGCGCTAATCTCGCCAGCGTCTGCACGGCCGTCGCGAAAGCTGCGACTTGCGCTGGAGAGGAAGGCTGGGCTAGTAAAGTTGCCAGCGTGGTTTCAAACGTCGCGATCGCGGCCACCTCCTGCACAAGAAACGCGAAACTCCACGAACCCACATTGGCCAGGATCTGCGCAGATTCCGTAACGATTTGTTGGGCGGGTTGCACCGGCGGTGCGGTTGCAGTCGCGAATTTCGTCCAAAATGGGTGGTCAAACACTAACTGCGCCCCTTCGATCACCAAGTACAGGTTGCGGGGTGTGGCCGAGCCCGCGGGTCCAGGTGTCTTTACGAGTGAGAACGATGTCGTGCCCGGGCCGCTCGAATCGCCGAACTCTGGCTGGTAAAAGCGGAGCCCGCCATCCGGCGTGTGATAGGCAGTCACTGACGTTGTGATCGACGGGATAGTGCGATCAGGCATCGTGGCTTCGCCCAACGCTGCTGACATTCCAACCGTCGCAATGAATTGGGCCAGGGGGATATCGGAATCAATCTGGCTTACCTGCTGGGTTCGCAGCTGCGCATTTACCGCTGCCTGATCCGCAGTCTGCTGTGTGAGCGTGTTCGCCAGCTCCGCGGTGATCGGGATCTGAGCCCGGAGCTTGTCAACAGTCTCTTGCAACGCCGACGCACGGAGTTCAGCACTTAGAGCACGCGCCTCAACATTTACGAAGGCCAACCGCGCTTCGTCGATATTTTCTGTAACCAGAGGCATAGTCACCCAAACTCTCAGTTGCTCGCACTACTGTCAGGAACCCGAGCCCTTCCGGCCCAGATCTCTCAACTTGTCCCTCAGACGATTCGCACCCGGAGTTTGCGACTTGGCAGGCCGCGCAACTCTTGTGCCCTTGCCTGAGCTGGAAGCCTCGCCCTTAGGAGCAGCGCGGCCTGTCGTTGCTCCCGGAGGTTGAATCGGTCCTCCTACAGGTCTACTCGAGCTGCTCGATGCCGAACCAGACGACGAGGAAGATGACAATCCACCCCCTCCTCCAGCAGATGATGAAGAGGAACCAGTTGCGGCAGCTGCCGCCTTAATATTCGGGATCGCGCTGAAATTGACGGTCAGCGTCGATAACAGGTTCGGATCGGGCGGTGTGCTCGGATCCGGAAATACCAGCACGGCATCTTTGGTGTTCGGAGTGGCACCATCCTGCACGCTGACCAGTGCCTTAACTGCGATCTGCATGTTGGTAATGGTGGTCTGGGGGCCGCCGGACGCACGAGCATCGCTCTGGATCTGGTCCATGGCGTTTTTGAATGATTGCGCGATATGCAGCGGGAGAGCCTTCTGTGGCTGTGAGGCCAACTGTGCCTTCAGCTGAGTGACCTGCGCGTTCAATGCTGCGACCTGGTTGGTGAGATCGTTGTTCGCGTTTTGCAGAGTCGTGATCTGGGTTTGGGCGCTGGTCAGTTGATTCTGCAGCGAGCTGATCTGCGCGTCTTGTCGGGTTAAGTACGTCTTCAGGTCGCCGACAGCCTTCGCCAGCGCCGGCTGCAGCTGTTTGTATTGATCAACGTTCTGTAGATTGGTCGCTGCATCCAACACCTGTAAGACCTGCGTGATGTCGATCTGGGTCGGGATGACAACGATCCCTCCGACGCCGACCTTGGTAACATCGATACCCGAGCGTGGAGTATCAGGCTTTTTGGGATCAGTTGGCACTGGTCGGTCTCCTCGATCGACTTTTACGATTGGCGACTAAGGTGTACTAATGATGCGAACCGCGGCCGACGCGTCATCAACGGCCACCACCACCGGCGCCACAGCCTTATTAGCCGGGGCATACTGCAAGACGTACCAGGTGCGGCTGCTGGCGTTGAAGTTCACGTCAAACCGTAAGCTGTTCGGTGGACTCTGCGAATCCGTTGGCGCTGGAGTCAGGTTTCCTTGAGCGTCCTTTTTTGCGACAAACTTTGCAGTACTGCTGAGCGCTGCTTTTTGTACATCCGCAGTTTGCATCTTCGGCGGCAGCGTCACCTGGTCGCCGGGCCGCGGTGCCGGCACTGGAACGATGCTGAGGTTAACCTGGCTCGCGGCTTGCCCACTGTAGTTGAAATGACTCTGGAATGACGCGCTCACCGGCTGTGCAATCAGCCGAATAGCCTTAAAAGAAGCAGAGGACAGTTTCGAGGAACTTGCCCGAACGGCAGCGGGTGGGGACGGAGCATTTTGGGTTGTGGTGTCCTCCTCGGCAACAGTCAATGACATCGTTAGCTGCAGGTCGACTTTCGGAAACTGATACCACGGCGCTTGCAGACCGTACTGCGATAGGACGGGATCGGAGTCGATCGTCTCCTGCATTTGGACTGAATTAAGATCGAGGGCGCGCTGAGCTTGCGCGATGCCCTGGCCGAGCGCGGAAATCACTGCCTCGATTGGCGCCGAGAATGACTCCATCGCATTCTCAAGTGGATCAAATGCCATTGGCTCTCCCCTGAAATCGCAGTTTCCGGTTGGTCCCCTTTTGAGCCTTTCTGGTTCAATCGCAGTGAAGTTTGCGCATCGCTAGTTGCGGTGACAGGAAAGCGGCGGAAAAATTTCCGCGACTATAGACCAAATCCACGATGCAAGTCAAGCAAACCCCATCTGTTCTGCAGCCAGGCCATTATTCATCGCTGCCGCGTCAGCGCTGGATGAGATCGTCGCCCTGCACGAGGCGCCTTCGTTGAGAATCTCGTGCCACGCTGACCAGCATTCCTCGGGGCGGAAGAACTTCTCTTCCAGGTAGCTCCTCCCGTTTTCCGCAATCCGGCGATGTTCGCGCGGATTCATTGCAAGCATGCTTGCCTGGTAACTCATCTCGTCCGAGCTTGACCCCATAAATCCCGTCTCTCCATGCGCCACAAGTTCAGGAAAGGCAAAACCTCGCTCGACCACCGGAACCACTCCGTGCGCATAGGCCTCGAATAGCACCCGCGGGCAGTTTTCGCGCGAGCCTCCCGTTTTGTGAATCATGGTATCGATCGTGTTGTAGAACTGGGACGACGGAATCGCATTTGGCGACCACGTTTGCCAGTCCAGCGTCGTTGGAGCTGGCCCGATCCGTTCCTTGGCTCGTGGCCCGTACCCCAGGATGTACACCTTCTTCTTCAGGTGCGGAGGAACCAGAACACGATCGAAAATCCGCCAAGTGTCGGGAGCAAACTTGTTTGCATCGTCGCGGGAAATACGCCCGATCTTGTAACAACCCTCCCACGAGCGATAACGCCACTCGATCCTTGCCGCATTGAAGAAAGGACGATAGGGAAAGGTTCTCACTGGCCGGATACTTTCAAGCTGAGGAATCAGCAGGCTCTTTTGATAATCGCTCTCGAACCCAAAGAGGTCGATCCACCCATTGCGATGCGCCTCCTTCTCCCGGTCGAACAACCAGGTCATGCAGTTGAACCAGATCACCTTCTCGGGGCGTCCACTTCGCATAATCAATGGCAACTTCTCCAGGAAACTGCCGTTGCACATGCTCACCACCGTCTTGTCCACGAAGATGTCGTCCCTGTATTCGTGGATGTGGCATCCCCTCGCGATAACATTAGCCTTCATCCGTGGATCAGCACCGAACATCGGTACCAGATGGACGTCTACCTCGAAGCAGCGGAGCAAATCGATCAAGTGGTCGAGTTCAGTGTCTGCGCCCCCGTAAAAGGAAGGAAAGCCCGCCACCCAGACTTGGTTTTGCATCGCTACTTCCTCCGAAATAGTGGTCTTCCCACCTCTGGCATTGCCGGACGAAATCGCGGCGGCAATCTCATACTCGTTCTCTTCGGGCGTGTCCACGATTCACTGCGGCACGGCCTCAGCGCCTCTTTTTCTCGCCCGTGCTTCTCTTGGTCCGCCTGCGGGCTGCTCCACCGACTCTAGGTGGTGCACCTGAACTACTCGAGTCTCCTCCGCTGCTGGAATCAGAGGAGGAGCTGGAATCGGACGAACTACTTGCGTCACCGCTACTGCTGGAGTCCGAGGATGAACTCCCGTCTGACGAACTACTCGAGTCTCCTCCGCTGCTGGAATCAGAGGAGGAGCTGGAATCGGACGAACTACTTGCGTCACCGCTACTGCTGGAGTCCGAGGATGAACTCCCGTCTGACGAACTACTCGAGTCTCCACTGCTGCTGGAATCAGAGGAAGAGCTGGAATCGGACGAACTACTTGCGTCACCGCTACTGCTGGAGTCCGAGGATGAACTCCCGTCTGAGGAACTACTCGAGTCTCCACTGCTGCTGGAATCAGAGGAAGAGCTGGAATCGGACGAACTGCTTGAGTCCCCGCTACTGCTGGAGTCCGAGGATGAACTTGAGTCTGACGAGCTGCTCGAGTCTCCACCGCTACTGGAATCGGACGACGAGTCTGACGAACTGCTTGATCCGCCACTACTGCTGGAGTCCGAAGACGAACTCGCGCCTGACGAGCTACTCGAGTCTCCGCTGCTGCTGCTGGAATCAGAGGAAGAGCTGGAATCGGACGAACTGCTTGATCCGCCACTACTGCTGGAGTCCGAGGATGAACTCGATCCCGAGGAACTTGAGCTACCAGAAGGTTGGAGAGCGATCTCCCAAACTCCGCGACCATGGGTCGCAGCTCTCAACTTCCGGGACGCTGAATGAACGGTCAGATCGGTCACAGCTGCCTCGGGAAGCCCTTGGGAGAATGGCGTCCAGTTCCAGGAAGAGCCCGACCTCGTGCCCTTCCACACTCCAACATCCGTGCCCACGTATACGTCGCTAGTGTTGTCGGGATCCACCACGACTGCGTGCGTTGGGACGTCGACATTCGTCGCAGAAAACCCGGCATTTACCCACGCAGTGCCGTCAAAGAAAAAAACGTGCTCTCCCCCACCGCTTCCGAGGGTGACGTACAAGGTCCCTGCGCCCGGGTCTTCGACCGCGAGGGCGGTGTGAAAACGAACGCTGGGTGCTGTGTTTGGAATGGCTGGGAGCGCTTGTTTCGTCCATGCTCCGCCGGCGAACTCGAAATGCCAAACCTGTCCCAATCCATTCGGTACCGCCGGAGTTTGACTCGTCGCTCCGTAGACGCGGGTACCCGAAGCGATCGCGATTGCGGTCACAGGTACGATGGTCGGTTGGGCGCTGCTCGGTATGACTGTCGGATTCGGATCATCCAGGACATCGGTGTTGGAGTTGCTAGGCAAGGACTGCCATGCATCGTTCCAATCGGTTCGGAACCACAGCCGGTTGGTTCCAAAAGCCACAACTGTTTTTGCACCTGCAGCGAGTGACTTGACAGGCCCGTAAAATCCACTTCGCAAATCTTCAGCGCTCCCACTGGCCACCGGCAGCCCGGCGCTGGCCCAGGTGGCGCCATCATCGCCGCTTACACTTAGGTCCGCACGGATATATTGGCGAATGACCTGCTGAGTATTATTGGGGTCGATCGCAACACCGCCGCCATCGCCCTCGACCACTTCACTCCACGATTTGCTTCCACCGAGCGAGAAGCGGATCGTCCCATTGTCCTGGCAGCCGCCGTAAAAGATGTCCGCTGTATCCGGACGCTGGCCGATAAACGTCATCTGCGTGATATTGATTCCCTGGTTCTTCGCGGAAAAGCTATTCAACGCTCCGCCGGATGTCGATGCGAATACACCGCCGTCGGAGCCCACCCAAAGGATCGAGCCATCATGAGATCCGTCCACGTTTGTAGCGAAGCCAAACGCGTGGCCATCAGGATGAATTCCTCGACCAATCCATGTAGGGTCGGAGGGCACATTATTGGTTGTTCTCGGATCGGGAGCCTGGCCCGCAGGCGGCACCGCTTGATCGTTTGCCGAATTGAAGGGGAAGACGAAGCTGCCTGGACCTCCCGTAATCGTTCCCTTGTAGATGGAAAGGGCCCAGTCTGTGTCCAGAGTCAAATCGCCGACCAAGTAGACCGTGTTGGCATTGCCAGGATCAACCGCCACCACGGCGTCATACCAGCCTTGACTACCCGCGAATAGCGCTCGCGGAACACCGCCTACTCCCTGGAAATTACCTCCAGTACCGCTGTCCATTCGATTGAGCGTGCCGTCCGCGACGAGTGCGTAAACGACACTCGGATCATTCTCTCCGGGCGCAAGTGCGATTCTTCCCGAGCCCGTGAATCCGGCCACCGCGTTCCAAGTCGCACCAGAATCCGCACTCTTGTAAACCGTGTCACTATCGAACGCCACGTAATAGGCTTTATTGGCGCCTTTACCTGCCACAACTACGTCTGAGGCCGCCCCGTTTGCGCTTGTGAAAGAACCAGCAATTTGGTTCCAACTGGTGAATGGCGCGCTCGCCGGTCGTTGGTAAAGGCCATTAGTAGTGGCGGCAAACACGATCGTTGGGTCGTCTGGATCAATGACAATGCGATAGATCTCTCGCGAAACCAGGTTGGTCGCTTCCAATGAGAAAGTGGTGCCGCCGTCGGGAGACGACTTGATTCCGATCCCGAAATATCCGTCCGCGTTCCCTCCTGGCTCGCCTGTCCCCACGAAAATGACATCGTTCGCACGCGCGGCTCCGAATCTAACCGCCACCGCTCCTACCGCGAGTGAGTCTGCTTCCAGATTGCTTGCGATCGTTCCTGCCCCGCCCGCTGGGGTATTCGCAAACTCGTCCAGTGCCGTCCAGTTGGTGCCGCCGTCCTCGGTGATCCAAACTCCTCCGTTTGCCGTTCCTACGTATACCCGGGTCCCACTCGGTCCCACAGCGATCGACGTCACGCGGCCGCTCACGACCGCGTGAACCGCGCCCGCTTGCCCACCATCCACCTTAGTTGGTCCGAGGCTCACCCAATTAATAGAACCCGCTCCTCCGGGAGGAGTAGGCGGCGCAGGGAATCCGCGTCTCTCGCGCAGTCTGCGTTCGTTTGAACGCTTCATGGCGGAGGCTTTCGCGATCGCGCCTCGCAGCACTTTCCGGTCCGCACCCACGCGGCTCCGACGGAAATATCGAGCACGCCCCCCGGGGTCGTCGAAGGCCGGCTCTTGCGGAGGAAGCCGCTTTGCACTTTTCTCTCGGGCTGGAAGAGCTTCGGCTTCCGGTCTGCCTGGTCTACGCTGGAGTGGTGTTTCTGGACTTTTTGGCATACTTACTCTCCGCTGGAGATCCGCGTGTCAGACTGCACGGACTTGCGGTTCCCCTTGCGTTCAACCAGGACTGCGTGGGACGCGCCCTTGAGCCCGGCGCTCAGTCTGGCTGAATGAGGACGGGCAAACAGTGCCGGAAGCGCTTCAATCCGTGAACAGTTGAAAAATCGGGGCCGCTCGGACTTGCCGAGAATGAGAAAATTACTGATTGAGGGTTAGAGCCGCGAAACCTTGGGGCTTCCCGTACGTGGAACTTCGGAGTCCCCTTCGCGACGTGTATGCTCTGGACACAATATCAATTTGGGAAGGGCTGTCAAGCGAAAAAGTCACGTGCACCAGTGATTTGGCTCTTCCTTAACCGATAAACTCGAAAATTTACGGCCATCCATCCTCCATTTGTGGAACTACGTAATGAGGGCGCTTCTGTGAATATCCTTTTTGCGGCTTTTGGAACGATGCCTCCTGTTTCATTCGACAGGCGCTTGTTGAGGTGGCAAGGAACGGCAAAGATCTCGATCAGGCTTTTTAGCAAGCCTTCTATCTCTTAAGATATCGTTTCCCGCTCAGTGTGCGAGGCAATAGCTCGCGGTTGATACTTGTAACGATTCGGCGGTGCCAAGCACTACTAATGCAGTGAGGTTGGCGGCAGCTTTTTATTGTGCTTCGCAGCTGAAGATACAGTTTGCTGGAGACTTAAACGCCGCGTTGAAGCAGCAAACTTTTACGCTTGACTTTCCAGACGCTGGTGCTAGCATGCCGCACAACTTCGAGGTTTAACCCAAGAAACCGCAAGTGTAGTGGTCGAAGTTCTTTGTCACTTTCCCCGGGATGTAAAAGGTTCGTCTGCAGTCACCGCTATTCGTCGAGGTCTTGAGGTGAATCCTCTGGCATGGATTCTGGAATTGCAGGAAGAGGGCGGCGGGGATGGATACGTCTTACCTCGGGCGCTTTAGGCGGTTTGTCTTCGTGACGCACCGTCCTGTTGCCCGCCGGCTTCAACGGTGTTCCGGCGGGAGGTTGGAAGGGACCTGACTCATCCGTGTTGCTGTTTTTGGGGGCATCGTCTTTCATAGGGCAACTCTCCTATGCGTACGTCTATTGTATAAGTTTTCAGAACCTTGCATAGGCCCGCGGCGGACATGGGTTGCCGAGCGGGCAAAGGCCGAGCCTGAATCTCTGGGAATTGATCAGAATTGGAGGGCCTTCTTATGGCCAACGAGAAATCTCCCGACAATCGCGCCCCTTCAGGCGCGGACAGCAATGAACCAGGAGCACAACCAAACTCGCCCGCCGGAGCGAAGGGAGTCCCCCTCCGCCCAGTAACCGGAACCCACGTTGAACTCCGGCACCTCGCGAAACCCGCGACTGTCGTGCGCAAGCCTCGGATTCACGCACGTACGCTCTTGCCCCTGGTTCGCGAGGGTCGAGAGCGAGCATTCCACAGCCATACCCCTGCCACTCTAGTCCGTTCACTCAGGCGGGCGGCCGCAGCAGTCGATGACTTGGGCACCGCGCTCAACACCGAACTGCCTGACCCGGCTACGCAGCTGGTTTCGGCGAACGTAAACGAACCGAGCGCGGCGATTAATGGACAGGTGGCGTTCTACACCGGCAATTGGTACGCGTCGGTGTCGACAGACGGAGGCGTCACCTTCAAGTTCATTGATCCGAACTCGACGGCGCAACCCAACGAATCATTCTGCTGTGACCAGGTCATGCAATACGTCGAGTCGATCGATACACTTGTTTGGCTGTTACAGTACGGTCCAGACAAAGACAATTTTCAGCGCCTGGCATTCGCAAAAACTGCGGACGTGGGAAGCGACCTCTCCAAGTGGCGGATGTTCGACATCACCACTGACTTTCTGGGAGTGCAGGGAGCGTTTCTGGACTTTCCGGATCTCGCGATCAGTAACACCTTTCTCTACGTAACGACTAACGTTTTCACTGCTGACAACCGCGTCGGGTCTGCGGTCGTTCGAATCCCGTTGCAGAGCATCGCCAACGCGAACCCGACCGCTGAGAAGTTCGTTTCCATGGACTTGTTCTCATTCCGTGTCGCCCAAAACTGTCATGAAACCACCTATTTCGCGTCGCACCAGGACACGAGCACGCTCGCCGTATTCTCATGGCCAGAGGTTGCGCCGCAGCCCACGCAGTCCACGGTAGGAGTCGCACGTTGGTTGGGCCGAAATGGGTATCAGTCCAGGACGCCCGACGGCCGGCGCTGGCTCGACCGCGCCGATCCACGAATCACAGGCGCGGCCCTGGCAGGCAACGAATTGTGGTTTGCGTGGTCCGTGGATCGCGGTTCGAATCAGCGAACCAATCCATTTGTCCAAATCGCTCGGATCCACGCCCCTGATCTTACGTTGTTGGAGGACGTGAATGTTTTCGACACGGACTCGGCGACGTGTTATGCGGGACTCTCGTCGAACGTAAACAACGAGATTGGAATCTCGTACATGATCGGCGGCGGGTCCAGATTCCCATCGCATATGGTGGGTATTCTCACCAACAATCGCAAGGATGCGATGGTTGCAGCCGGAGATCGGGCTCCGATGGCAGACCCGCGGTCAGGAAATTTCGAATGGGGCGACTACTTGACGGTACGTCCATTTTTCCCCGACCAAAAATTGTTCGCCGCTACCGGCTACGTTTTGAAGGGCACCGTCGACGGCAACAACGTTGACGCGACCCCACACTTCGTGATCTTTGGGCGTGCATCGGATATCCCAGGATTGGGAGGAGGAGACAGCAGTTCTTCTTCGTCGGGGGATGGTGGAGGCAGCAGCTCTTCATCGAGCGGAGACGACGGCGGCAGTAGCTCTTCATCGGGAGGCGGGACGACCGTCGGAGATGGCCCCATTACAGATGTGAGCACTCTTTCAATCGTCGAACCCGCCGAAGCGGCTGCGATCAAGAATGCGTGCATGTCCGCCGGCCAGAAACCGATGATGGCCATGCTCCCCGCGCCCATGGTGAGGTTCGTAACGAAGCCGGGCACGGAGAGATGGCCGGTTAAGACCGGCGAGGACGACGATGTCGCCGCGGTTGGAAAGAATGTGATTGGTGGGCAAAACCTGGGGGCTGGCATTGTGCTGGCCACGGTGGAAGATCTCGTGCAAATCCCCCGTACTCCAGACACGCAGGATGTCGCCAGTCTTAATCCGGCTTTTCAAAGCAAACGAATCCTTCCGCTCGAGGTTGTAATTTGGCAATTGGATGTAACCATCATCGCCCTCAAGCTGGAAGCGGACGGAGACTATCATTTGGTGCTGCAAGGAGGCAGCGGCGAAACGATGATCGGTGAAGTGCCTACGCCCAGCGCCGCATTCATCGGCAACAGCCCCTGGATGACAAACATCCAAGCCGCCCGGCAGGCGGTTGACGACAAGTTTGTCAGTAAGCTGTCTCCGGCGAATTTTGTTCCGTCCGGTAAATACATGGTCCCGAGGTCATCTTTTTCGGTCCAGCCACCGGCGATGCCCGAATTTATGGCCAGGCTGCCTATGAGTTTTGTGACACCGCGCCCAGGAAGAGAATCGACTGTGCCGGCTTTCAAGACTCAGGTGTCGCCGACACGGGCTCGGCTTACTGGGGTGGGGTTCTTCGACAAGGTGCACGGACAGACGGGGGTCTCGCAGTTCAATGGAATCGAGTTACATCCGGTGCTCAAAATAGAATTTCTCTAGAGACTGAAGGAGGTCATGATCTTGGCCGCCGGAACATTTACGCACATTCGGTTTGAGTATTTGGTTTTGCTGGCTTACTGGACGGTTCTGGTGGCGGAGCTGGTGGGGGACCGCTCTATTTATACGGTCTCCGCGCTTTCGATCCGCTTTCGCCCAGCCATTGTCCTTGGCACGATGGCGATGGCATTCGCGGGAAAAATGTTTGCCGTCGTGCTATTAGGCAAAGCCATCATGCGCTTCGATTCACGCTGGACTGACATTTTGAGCGCGTGCGCGTTTCTTATATCGGCCTTGCTGATCTGGTTCGATGAACCAAACGAGGTCCTGTCACCTCAGTCAACGCAGACCCCCTGGCTTCACGCAGTTGCAACTTGCTTCGGATCTTTGTTTTTCACCGAGTGGGGTGATACCGGTCAGATTGCCGCAGCGGCGCTCACGGTCAAGACCGGCGCCCTGTTTGGAGTTTGGTTGGGCGGAACCCTGGCGATGACTACTAAAGGTGCACTAGCCATGGTCGTCGGGTGGAAGTTGCGTGAACGGTTGCCTCAACGAATGATCAGAACCATCGCATGCCTCTCCTGCGGTGTGTTGGGAATTATCGCGCTGGGGAACGTGCTATTTCGCTAGCCTGCTCTGCTGGATGTTCTTCCTGAAAATCATCGACGATCAGGACCAACAGCTGGAACTGATGCAGGACGGGTATCACTCACCCATCCCGCAAAGGCTCCGATGGCGCAGCTGGGCAGCTGATCCCGAAGGCATTACGGGCGAGGAACTCCTCACATTCGTAAACGCTCAGCTTTTCCCAGAGCTTAAGAAGCTGCAGGTAACGGGCAAGCAGAGTGATCGCCGCAAAGTCGTGCGCGATGTGTTTGAGGATGCCTATTAACGAAGTGGATTTCAACAATCTCGCCGAGCGGCAGCACTTCGGTGACATTTACGAGCAAATCCTCAATGACCTGCAAAGCGGCGGCAATGCCGCCGAGTACTACACCCCCCGCGCTGTCACCGCCTTCATGGTGGACCGTATCGATCCCCGTCAATCGTGAATGATCAGATTTCATCTGGGTGGGGGCGACGAGGACTTGATCGGCCGTAAGGCGGTTAATCATTCATGTCGCCGCAGTGGACTTGCCGGTACGGCGCAGTTCCCGCACAAAATTGGCACACTGTAAACGGTCATAACCCGGGCAGCCAGAGATATGGCACTTGGCCTGAGGGCAGAACGACTTGGGAAAGCAATCTTGTTGACATGTGAATAACATGAAAGTATGCTTGCAGCATGTCAAAGATGATTCAGCTTCGTAATGTACCCGATGCCCTGCACCGCGGCCTGAAAGCTCGCGCTGCCATGGCAGGCATGTCGCTTTCGGACTATCTGTTAGCTGAGATCAAGGAAATCGCGGAGAGACCCACGCTCGCAGAATTGCGGGAGCGCCTACACAAACGTAAGCCGGTTTCGGCGCAGATCGATACCGCTCACTTGGTGCAAGAAGAGCGCGAGGCACGATGATTGTCCTGGATGCGTCTGCCGCAGTTGACTGGCTTCTGCAGACATCTGCGGGGCAGAGCATCGAGAAGCGAATTTATTCGCGTAACGAAACCCTACACGCGCCACACCTCCTCGATCTTGAGGTCATACAGGTACTGAGGCGTCTAGCACTGCAAGGAGTCGTCTCTGTACATCGTGCTGACGAAGCGGTCCGCGATCTGCTGGATCTACGTATTGCTCGGTATCCTCATCTCGTGCTCCTGCCCCGCATTTGGCAACTCCGTCACAATTTTTCTGCCTATGATGCTGCCTACATCGTGCTTGCCGAGAAGCTCGGAGCTGCGTTAGTTACAAGGGATGCTCGACTCGCTTCCGCTTCGGGCCATGCGGCACCCATCGAGCTGTTTTAATTCGACCGACCTCTGTACGCACTCATACGTTGCTCGTACCTCGTTTCCTCGACGCACGACGGTGCGCAGCCTCTCATTCTGACTGATCGGCCGGAAGGCGGCAGTTCCGGTAGACAAAGCCGCACCTTTGAAAAGCACCAGTCGAGCAAGAACTCCGAAGGATGCGACGTTTCGCCCACGGGCCTTGCCGTAGGCTCGCAAGATTTGCTCTTGACAAAACCCTTTCACTAGGTCATTACCGACACTGTCATGAATGATCTATTGCTCCTCTCGATGATGCTGGAGCCTCACACCTGCCAGCCGTTGAGATCAGCAATGGTCTGCGACAACCAGCCCGACAACAAATTGTTTATAGGCGTACAAGCCTGGCTACTGCTTCTGAAAAATGGAAGTGCTGGCTGTTTCCGTATCCGGCAACGACCGAAGCTCGTGCTGGATCCAGTCGAGTTCCTTCTTCCCGCGAACAACTGTATTGAACTCCTCAGGTGTTTTGTAGATGAGGACAGTTGCGTGGGGGGGACGGCCGCTCGCAACTTTTCCTTGGCCGACTTTGGCGTGTTGAGCTCAAACACAGCATCTTGCAAGCGAAATTTCTTCGCCTGGATTTTTGGCAGCCACTCGACCGGATCGAGGGCCGCGGCCTTTTTTAAGAATTCCGTTTTCACATATTCCGCCCGCTCTTCCTCGGGTACGAAGGGAGAGGTTGCCATCCAGGTCGGCCAATCGCCCCAGGGGTCTATGATATCGAGCACTTTGATGCGGCGGTCCACCGCCGAGGTGAGGATCGCGATGCTGGCTCCTGACCCCTGCGCGTACATGCCCACCCTGGTCAGGTCAAGATCGCCCCGCTGGGCAACGTAGTCCAGGACCATCTGCACATCATGGGCCGACGTTGCCAAACACTCCTGCAGTTCGCTGATGAACCACTCGCGCATCGGCCGGTCGTGATAGCGATGTCCAGTGAGCGCGGAGACGAAGCCCACAGCAGCAAACCCATCCTTGGTCACGTTGGTTTGGAAGGCTTCATCCTTAAAACGGTCGGTGTCCGAGGGATAACCATAAAGGTAGAGGATCACCGGAGGCTTCTTGACTCCCTTGGGCTTCATCACATAAAGGTCCAGGGGATCACCGAATCGCCACTGCACCTGAAGCAGTTCCACGGTGTAGCCAGGATGATCATTGATGTAGCCGGTGATTGGCGGAGCCGGATTCAAATTGCTGTTCGTCAGAGCGGGCGAGGTCCAATCCTCCTTCACACCCTTGAAACGAGTGTCGGCCGGATCGGCAATAGGGGGAGACGCGGGCACAAGTTGAGCTGCGCCCGTCTCCACCAAAGATAAGAGTGCAATTGCAAGAATAAGCGTTCTCATGAATACCGATAACCCGAATTTTAGGTGCATCATCTTCCCCAGAATGGAATGCTCGTCAGGCGGCTCGACAGCGCGGCTTCCTGTTTAGCTTGCGTCTTCTTTCGTGAGTGGCGCGACCAACTCTGCGTCAATCCTGTCCGCGATTTCATCTCGCACACGGCGAAAAACAGCGAGCTTCTCTTCGCGGGTGCCTTGAGCAGTCGCTGGATCGTCGAAGCTCCAGTACAGGAACTTATATGTGCGCGGGAAAATCGGGCATCGCTCTCGTGCGTTGTCGCAGACTGTGATCACGTATGGAATGTATTGACCAAGTAACCCGACAACATCCTTGGATTTATGCTTCGAGATATCAATGCCGATTTCTTGCATGGCTTCGACGGCCAGAGGGTTTAAACCCTTCGGTTCGATGCCAGCACTGAGAGGCTCGAATTCGTTGCCAGCAACATGACGAAGATACCCCTCGGCCATCTGGCTTCGTGCTGAGTTGCCCGTGCATAGAAAAAGCACTTTAGGTTTCTTGGAAGTCATAAGCCCGGTTTCCCCGGCGAAACACTAGCATAGCTGCCGCGCTTGTTCACGAGCGCGGGCTGGGCAAAAGGAAATCAGAAGTAAGAAAGGGCGAGCCGTTTTGAAGCGCTCGCCCTCTGGTTTAGTGGTTAGTCGAACTGGTGAGGCAAGCTTACGGGACCGAGACGCAAGAAGTGCCCGGAAGAGCCTGAGCCAGCTTGGTCGTTGTGTCGGAAGTCGCCACAACACCAGTGCTGGAAAGGATGCATCCGCCCGCATCGCCGCCTTTGTCGCCCGTGGTCGCGACGTTGACCGGAGCTACGCCCTCTTGCGTGTAGTGCGAACGCAGGAGTGCTAGACCCGGATCAGTGGTCCCCACCTTTACGGCCGGAACGAAGTCGGGAACGCTGGTAGCAGCGTAGCTCTGCGCGCCCGTCGCGAGCAGTTTGGCTACGGACAGCGGGGTTCCGTTGCTCACGAGGCGCAGGACCGACCACGCCCGGTAAGAGCCGTTGCGGAGGTTCGGGAACGATAAGTTGCCGCTCCAGATCAGTTTTTCCGCGCACGGGAAGCCACCTACGCAAGTTGCAGGCAGATCGGTAGCCGAGGGCAACTCGCCGGCGACGGCAGGCTGTCCGGGATCAATGGTGGATCCGTACTTGTGCCAGATCCCATCGACTCCGTTCAGCGTCAGGTATCCGAAGTTGGCGCTGTCGGCGATGCTCGAAACGTTTCCGTAGCTGAAGAACGTGTAGCCGATGCCGTCAGTGCCATAGTTCGCCGTTGAATTCAGGACGAACTTTACTTCTTCGCCAGTGCCGATCGAGCGGTAGCGGCTTCCGCCTGATGTGCAAGGCTTGGCCAGTGGATTTTGTGCAGCCACACCAGTTTCCTGGCTGGCGCCGGAGGCGTCGGGGTAACGGAACACGGTGTATTCCGTGGTGTTCATCGTGCCGGAAAGCGGCTCACGCAGGTAGACCTGGATGGGTGAGGCAGGCGCACCAAAGGCGCTGGCGTCGCAGTTAGCGCCACTGAATGCAGCTTGCAGCTGTGAATCACTGGCGTCGGTCACATTCTTCAACGCGCCGGTGCGCTGGGTAATGAATATGATCGGAGCGGCCCCGACGGACGTTGTGGTGGCTGCAGGGATCGTCGTGTTGGTGAAGGGATCCGTCCCGCTGATTTTGAACGCCAAGGGATGGGCAGTAGACGTGCTAGCTGGGTAGGCGCTGAGGATATCGGTGCCCTGGAGCTGTGCAAGGCCGGCTCCAAAATTCGGGCAAGTACCTGAGGCGTTCGTTCCGTACCCGAGACCAGCAAGGTTGTCGGCCCCTCCACCGAGCGTCGAGTTGATACGGCATTGAGCGAACAATGCATCTTCCGGACGAATGTCAGTGGCTGCTGCAGTTACCAACAGGTTTCCCCCGGTGAATAGGCTAGCCACAGCCGCGGGCAGCGCCGTGTCCACCGAGTTGTCACCCCAGAGGCTGGAAGCGATCAGGTTCGCAGGCGCCGGGACAACGCCAATGTTCACAAAGCAATGGGGCTGAGCGAAGTAGCAGCGGGTTCCAACGACTGAGTCTACTCTGATGTATACCCAGACGTTGGTGGCCGTGGTGTTGCTATCCCAGACGACCCAGATGTTACCCTGGTCAACAGCGGTAGAACCGCTCTTAACTGTAGGCCGCGTGTCAGAGAGATTGAAGTTCTTGGCGGTGTAATGGAAGCATGGCGCTGTTCCTCCGGACACGCACAGCCCTTCGGTGGCATTGCCTTTGTAAGCGGCCAGTGCCATAGCCTGCCACATCGCCGAAGAACCCGCAATTACGATTTTGACTGTTTGCGCGTGTGCTTGAGGCACGACGCTCGCGATCGCGGCCACCAGCAGCACCGCGAAGATTGATTTCAGACGCGTCATAGGTGTTCCTTTCAAAAGTTGGAAAACAATGCTGTTAGGAGTGCATGCGGCGCGTTCTGCCGCACGCAGGAGTCGAGTCCCGCTAACCAAATCACTGCACTGCTTTTTAGCAACGACTGATCTGCTCCCCGCGTGAACTGCCCGGTCGGACTGACAACAGCTCAACAAACTTGCTCTTAATTTCAGGCCGAAGCATAGCTGCTTACGTGTTACAGCAGTATTAAGAGTTCGTGAACTGTTGGTGACTTGATGGCCCCTGCCAGTACGGGCTAGGGCGCGAGCGTTCATAGAATTTCACACTCATTTAACATTCTGGCGATTACCCGTCCTGTAGAATCCGCGTTCGATTCCAAAGCCTTCCAAAAGTATTGAATGCCGGAGAGGTGTCCGTGAGATCTGTTCTGCTTCGCAATTTTGTTCGCACCAGTGGTGTCCTTGCGCTGGCGCTTCTACTGCCGTGCTTTGCCCTCGGTCAGGAGCAACAGAAGCCAGCGAACGGCAAGGCTGCTATCAGCGGGACGGTTACGGACCAAACTCAGGCAGTTGTAACCGGTGCAAAACTAGTGCTTAGTAACGGAGCGGGATTCAAGCAGGAAACCCAAACCGACCAAAAGGGTGCATATTCTTTCACCGGACTCGAAGCCGGCACTTATAGCTTGTCGATAGCCGTCCCCGATTTTGCGCTGAAGACCTTCGACAACATCACACTGACTGACGGCCTCGAGTTGACCCTGGACGCCTCCCTGGAGCCGGCGAGCGCGAAAACCGAAGTGAATGTGGAATCCAGCGGCTTGGGAAAAGTAGAAGTGGAGACTTCGACCGTTTCCGGAACGATCACGCAAAAAGAAGTAGTCAACATCGGGCTCAACGGCCGGAATTTCACGCAGTTAATCGCACTCGCACCCGGCGTGAGCAACCAGACGGGGCAGGACGAAGCCAAGGTGGGAGTGGTGGGCAGCGTGAAATACAGCGTGAACGGCGGGCGCGTGGAGTACAACACGTTCGAGGTCGACGGCAGCGATGTGCTCAATACCGGCTTGAACGGCGCTTCCAGCACGCTGATGGTTTATCCCAGCCTTGATGCCATTCAGGAAGTCAAGGTTCTGACCTCCAATTACGGCGCTCAATTCGGACGCACAGCATCAGGCACGGTACAGGTGACCACGAAATCCGGAACCGAAAGACTGCATGGGAACGTTTATGACTTTGTCCGCAACGAGGCGTTTAACTCGCGCAATTATTTCGACGTTGGCACTCGTGCTCCACTTTACCGCCGGCAAGATTTCGGGGGCACCATCGGAGGCCCCCTGACCAATCCCGGCGTTTACAACAGCAAGAGGGATAAGACATTTTTCTTCTTCTCCGAGGAATTCCGCCTGGAGAAGACTCCCACGGACTACAACCAAGCCGTACCTTCGCTGAAAGAGCGCGGACTCGTCATGACAGCGCAGGGTATCCAGAAGAACTTAACCCCTCCCGTCGCGAGTGGATTGGTTTCACAGAACTTCGATTTCAGTGACGTGTGCCCGCTGCAGGGAACTTCCGACTCCCTGCTTGGCTTTGATCGTCAGAAATTTCCAGATTGCCCATCCCTGGGTGCGGGCGGTGATCCTAAGCATCTCCAACCGATTTACAACTTGCTGGGGCAGCAAAATACGCTGGGGCCGGCAACCCTCGGAGTGGATAAGAATGCTCTGGCGATTCTGGAGTCGAACCTGATACCGCTGCCAAATTCCGCCACCGGCTGCAACTTTAACGTACCCAACGTCGACCCCACCGATCCAAACCACTGTTACAACAGCTCTGTTTCCCCCTCCACATACTGGCGGGAAGAATTGTTTCGGGTTGACCAGATATTGAGTTCGAAAATAAAGGCCTCGTTTCGCTACGTCCATGACGCCTGGGATACGACCGTTCTAACCCCGCAGTGGAGCTACCTGCGCAGTACGAATCCCGCGGCAGCCGACTTTCCGACGATACAGAACCGTTTCGTTGGGCCGGGCACGAGCTTGGTCACCCGCTTGACCCATACGATTTCTCCGACGTTGTTGAACGATTTGGTCCTGAGTTACGTGAATTCAAACATTTCATTGATTGACCAGAACGGACCGGGTGGCGCGCGGTTCCAGCGTAATCCCACCCTTGATCAGCCTCTGGTCGCTGATCCCTCAGTTCCCGGACAGTGCAATCCCCAGCTCAGCCTTGATCCGGCAAGCGGTATCGCGCAGTGCGCAATGGGGCATTTGTTCAATAACGGGTTCGGCGGCAAGATGCCCGGAATTGCAATCTTGGGCACCAATGCCGCATACGGCGGCAGGGGCTTCGCGGCCGATCCTTCGTACATGCCCTGGAGCCATACGAACCCCACCTATGCGGTGCGTGATGACGTGGGCAAATCGATTGGCAAGCATACTCTACAGTTCGGAGCGCAATACGTAATTTCACAGCGCAATCAGACTAACAACGCGATAGGGGCTGCGTCCGGTGACCTTCAGGGGTTGTTGACTTTCAGTAACCTGGTGCACAGCACGGGCAATGCCTTTGCTGACTTCTTGACTCAGTCGGTGGTCAACGGCGTAACGACCGGTTACGTTCAAAGCTTTACTCAGGATTCCGCGCAGGGTCGTTATCACCAGACCTACCAGATTGCTGAGCCTTACTTCCAGGATGACTGGAAGATAACCAGCCGACTTACCCTGAACTTAGGTTTGAGAGTAAGTTTGTTTGGCACCTACCGGGAGAAATATCACAACGCCTGGAACTGGGAAGCTGCAAAGTTTAATCCGACGCGATTTGCAGTGGACCCATTTAGTGGCGTGCTTCTTGACAAGAACGCCTCCCTGGCCCCCGTGGCCTTCGCCCAAAGCACCTTTCACCTGAACCCCGGGGTAGTTAGCGACCTGGGGCTGGTTCAATGCGGCGTCAACGGTACGCCGTCAGGTTGCATGAAAGGGCATCTGTTTAACCCCGCGCCCCGGGTTGGTTTCGCGTGGGATCCCATGGGTGATGGCAAGACGTCGATTCGGGGTGGCTATGGAATATTTTTTGAGCACGGCACGGGCAATGAAGCCAACACCGGTTCCCTGGAGGCCAGTGCGCCTCTTGTGTTGAGCATGACGCAGCCCCTTCCTCTTAATTATCCATGCATTGGTAATGTCGGTTATGGGCCCACGGTTGATCCTTCGAACAGCGCTTGCACGCTGGACCTTGCGCATCCTGCCCCACCCGCCGGGTCGCTGTATCCCCTCGACGTCACAGGAATTCCGACCAAGGCAGTCTGGCCCTACGCTCAGCAGTGGAGCTTCGGCATTCAGCGAGAACTGCCCAGCGACTTTGTTGTCAATGTTGCTTACGTGGGGAGCAAAGGAACGCGCTTGACCATCGAGCGCCAGCTCAACCAGTTGCCGCCGCTGCCTGACAGCGAGAATCCTTTCGGTCCGAACGAGCCGCTGACATTGGCCGATTGCACCGTTGCGGCTTCGGGGAATCAAGCTGAGCATCCCGGGGATGGCAGTGTTCCATTCCTGCTGCAGAATGGAACGATAGTAACGCCACAGAATCCCGCGTACGTCCATTTGCAGGCGGCATGCGCTTCGCCGCACATCCCGAATGTCAATTCGCTGCCGCGTCCTTATCCGGGGCTGGGAAGAGTTCACTCGTTACAGAATGTCGCCAATTCCAGCTACCACGCAATGCAAGCCACGCTGCGGCGGTCGCGTGGACCTCTCACTGCTGGCGTGTCGTATTCGTATAGTCACTCCTTCGACAATGCGTCGGATCGAAGCGATCCGGTTTTGGTCGATTCTTACAACCTGCGTCAGAATCGGGCCAGCTCAAATTTTGATCAACGACACCTGCTCAATATCAGCTACGTGTATCGGATACCCAATCTCGCGCGGCAAGTCAGGGACTGGGCTTATGGACCGCCAGATACCGAGACCGACGGAGACTGTTGCTCCACGCTCATGCACGTGCTATCCGACGGTTGGGAGATCTCGAGTGTAACGATCTTACAGTCGGGCACGCCGTTTACCGTAATCAACAGCGCCGGCAACACCGGCATTTCGCTCACCGACAATGCCGGGGTTTCCAGCGGACTCGGCATCGCAGCTTCCTACCCTGACGTGGTACAGGGATTGCCCAAACCTGCGAACAATTCTCAGAGCTTTGGCCCGCTCTTGGATAATCCGTCGCAATTTGTGGCACCCCGCGGACTGACCTTCGGCACTGCCGGCCGAAACTTCATGAATAATCCTTTCCGCCTGAACTTCGACATGGCATTGCTGAAGCACTTCAAGGTTGCGGAGTCCAGCGAAATTGAATTCCGTTTCGAAGTCTTCAATGTTTTCAATCACACAGAGTTCCGGATATACGATCCCGATAACCCGGGAAGCAGCGGAAACAACATCATCAGTTGCTATGCAGGTCCCGTGTATTCGGCCGGGTTTCAAGCGAAGGGTGGCGCGGATTGCGTTACCGGTGCTTCCTTTCTGCACCCGCTCAATGCGCATCGGCCCCGCACCATACAGTTTGGCATGAAGTGGTCTTTCTAAGCCTGGACCATCTAAGCCTGGACCACCATGCAGAGATCGACACGCGATTGCGCACCGAGCCGGACAAACGGTGAACCGTTAGCGGCGGATTGTTTTGGAGGGTATGTGAAGAGCCTGTGGGTTTTGTTGTTGGCTGGCCTGATGCTTACGGGGTGCGGAGGCAGCAGCAGTTCCAGTTCGTCGCAGAACAGCGGCCCGCTTGCAGGCAACTGGCAGTTCATGCTCGCAAGCCCGTCGGATGGTTCCTTCTTGGGCAGCCCAAATCCAGCTTGTGCCTCAACCTCGGGAACGCTTCCTCCCATTTGTTCGGGAGGATTTCTGCTGCAGAACAAAGGCTCCGTGACCGGAGCCGTAGTTTACTCAATCGAATTGCCGCCGTCACAAAATAGCACCTTGCCGACACTTTGCGACAGTGGATCGGCTCCCGTCACGGGAACTGTCAGCGGTCAAAACGTAACTCTCACTGCGGTGGCCGGGACACAAACCTTCACTTTGACTGGAACTCTCAGCGCAGATGGTTCGACCATGATGGGTACCTATGCGTCGACCGACGGCAAAGGCTGTGGCACAGCTCAAACGGGACTGCAGTGGAGTGCCACCTCCGTCCAGCGGCTGACTGGGTCTGTCCAGGGTATGTTTCATAGCGCCGCGGGCAGGTTCCAAACTGTCTCGGGCGATGTCCTCAATATTTCGAATCAAAATTTCCCCGTTTCCGGTGTGCTCACGCAGGGAGCGAATATCGGAGCGAGCAATGCCACCGTCACCGGCACGTTGACTTTCCAAGGTTACCCTTGTCTGGATACTGCTTCCGTCAACGGTCAGATCAGCGGAAATTCCGTCGTTCTTCAGATTATTGCGAGTAACGGATTGAACGCGGGCCAAATCGGCTCGCCTGGACTGCCTAACGACACTGTCTCTCCTGTCGTGTTCGCGAGCACAGCCCAGGGCGGATACGTTCTGAAGGGCGCAAAGGGGTATGGGGTCAACACACCGGTATGCCCTGTCGCAAATTTGCCCGGAGATAGCGGCGATATTTGCCTGGCGTTGGGAAACTCAACCAGTTGCACGCAGCCCATTTCGTTGTCCCCGGCTTCTCTCACCTTTCCCGCGCAAGCGCTGGGGGCACTTCCCACGACGCAGACGATTACTCTTACTAATACCGATCCCTCTAATGCCACGCTGACAGGTTTGTCGATTTCAAACCTGTTGGAACCAAGCAGCTCTTTCGGCGGCTTCAGTGACTTTACCGGACTCCATAATTTTACCGAGCAAGATAATTGTGCGAGCTCGCCACAGGCAACGTTCTCTCTTGCTCCGCAACAGAGTTGCTCGATTACGATCCTGTTTGCTCCGCAGCAAAGCTGCCCATGGCTGCCGTTTGCCCCTCAAGGGCCCCCTCCGTCCGCGGCAGGCGCTCCTCCGACGCTGTGTCCGTTTCCCGTCACTGCGACGCTGACGGTTAACAGCCCCACAAGTGCGGATAACCTGACGGCGTTCGCCGTGCCGATCACGGGGACGGGACTCAGCGCTATCGTGCCCTCGACTCCCGAACTCGATTTCGGGGCAGAAGCGCTGACGGAGACAAGCCCCGCTCAAGTTTTGTCATTTACCAATCAAGGCAACTTCCCGGTTCAGATTCTGCCGGCACTAAGTCAACCCTGTGTGAACGTGAATCAAAACCCTCACACGCTTTCGCGGCCGCTGATACCCGGCACAATCGCGGGTTTACAAGTGGATACCGGGAACATCTCCGCGAGCGGTTCCACCATCCAGTACCTGTGCGACAGCGATCTGACCAGCAAACTGCCAAACTTCCAAATCTCCGCGGATAGTTGCACGGGAAGTTTGCTTGCTCCTCAGGCTTCATGCACCATTCAAGTTAGTTTCGCGCCGCAACCAGGCACTTCCTTGGTATCCGGCCTTGACTATTTTCTGGAGTTGAATACTCTGCAGTGCACCAGCACTACAACGTCGGACTGCGAAATCGATAGTGGACGTTTTCCGGTGGAGTTGACGGCGAATATGCCGAGCCCCCTAAGAATGTCTCCCGGTGCGGGGTTGGATTTTAGGAACCAGGCGGTGGGCCAGGCGAGTGCTCCACTGACAATTACCCTGTTCAACGATCCCAGCGACCCGAAGGCAGCGACGATAAATTTCACAGGCAATGCGGTCAGAGGCGACTACGCGGAAACAGATGATTGTGGTGTAAGCCTGGCTCCGGGGCGCAGTTGCACGCTGACAATTACTTTCAAGCCCAAGATCGTGGGATTCGACCCGGGAACCATCACGATTGCATACACCGTTGGACAAACCCAGACCATACATTTGAGAGGAACGGGCCAGTAATTTTTCATGATGCAGGATTGGAGACGTGTGCTTCAAAGCTCGGAAAACATTCGTGACCAGCGCTCCCCGTTGGAGGGATACCGATCCGGATTCCCGTATCCGTCACAAATCATGATCAAGCAACTCAGGAGGCTGGCCGTGGCAATTAGAAGCAGTGTTCTCTTGATCCTTTCGGTGGCGATGATTGCCATCCTCGCCGGATGTGGGGGAGGTACGACGAGTGTGCAAAACCCCCCACCGCAACCTGTGACGGCCGTTTCCATTGCTTTTCAACCCGCGCCCACTGGATCGATTCCCATCAACGCCACGGCGGCCCTGACGGCAGTGGTTAGCAACGACTCCAGCAATGCCGGAGTGGACTGGTCTTTATTGTGTGCGAAGAACGCCAACTGCGGCACGCTCAGCCCGCTGCACACCGACAGTGGCAAAACGGCAACCTACACCCCACCTCCATTCATTCCGGGCAACAGCCAGACTGTCACGATTGAGGCTTTCGCAACCGCTGACCACAACAAGAATCTTGTCACTCCAGTCACCGTGACCGGCTTTGGCAGCAACCTCAAGGGTAACTATGTTCTCCAGGCTCAGGGAGTCGATCTTAATGGTGGCCCCAATTACCAGTTTGCGGGTGTAATCGCACTTGATGGCAACGGGGGAATCACGTCCGGCGAGCAAACTATCAATTTCTTGGACATGAATCCAAATATCAGCGCCTTTGTGTCCAAGACCGACGCGATCACCGGCGGCAGCTATTTTCTTGGTCCTGACGGACGGGGAACGATCACCATCTTCACGAACGACACAGACATTGGCGGGAACGGCATAGAGAGTTTCGCTTTCGTGTACCTTTCTAGTTCCCATGTGCTGATTACGCAAGTGGACCTCGCGCTGCCAGGTACCCCACCCGCCAACGTCCCAGCCACCGGAGTCTCAGCCAGCGGAACTATGGATTTGCAGACTTGGACCAGTAACTCGCCGCCTTTGTCGGGCGGCTATGCCTTCGTGGTGAGCGGTAGCGACTTTGCGAGTGGGTCGCCCAACGCTATCGGCGGTATTCTTAACATTGACTCGCTGCCCGGTAATCCCAACAATATTTCGGGAAAAGGCAGCGTGACTGATCAAACCCTCGCAGGAACGCTGACCGCCTTTCAGCCGCTTTCCGGGACAGTCTCGAACCCCGATTCGTTCGGTGCAGTCACGTTGAATCTGACGGTGCCCGGCTTTCTCACTCCCTCTCTGCAGTTCACGGGCTATATCGTGGACGCGACTCACATACAACTGATCGAGAGCGACAATCCCGCTGGCGCTGGTGGTATTGGTTCGACCGCTGGAGTCGCCATCGGCCAGGGTTCTGCCACAGGCACGTTTAAAGACAACACGTTCTTCTCCGGGACGTACGTATTGGGTATCCTTGGAGTCGATCTCGCCGGTGGTACGCCAGCCACCTTGACTTCGGCCAACGTGTTCCAGGCGGATGGCTCCGGCCACCTGGCCAATGGATTCACGGACACTTTTCTGGAGCTGAACGGTGTCCAACCACCAAACTTCTCTGGTGCACAGATTAATGCACAATTCGGTGGAACATATTCCGTCAATAGCAATGGAACGGGTCGTGCCCGCGTCTTCTTTAACCACTTTGTACCCCGAGCAGTACCGGTTTTTCAACCCGAATTCTTTTTCTATCTTACCGGCAACGGAAATCCGCCGCTGGTTCTCAATGTCGGGGATACCGCCCACAACTACCCGAATCTCGGCATTGGGATAGCCTATCCACAGGCCGCCGCGCCATTTTCATTCAACGGGAAGTATGGAGTGAACTTTACCCAAAACAATTCTGGGACCGAAAATGACGCCACGGCACAGATCACTGTCGATGGGACTGCCCAAGCCTTGTCTGGTGTTGTTGACACCAATCTTGGTTTCGGGTCCCAGCCGGACACGCCGCTCACGGGCAGCTTCGGTACGATTTCCAACAGCGGTCGTTTCACCGGCCAATTAACCAATACATTCTTTCCCACACCTGGTAACACTCCCAATACGATCGCAGTAGAGTTTTATCTTATTGATTCGGGGCATGGCTTCTTCATCGAAACCGATTCCCTGACTTCCTTCGAATTCTCCCTTGGGTACTTCGCCGCGCGAACCCCTGTCTGCCAAGGTTGCCCGTAGCCACCAGCTCGCCCCGCCGCGATCGGGCGATGCAGGGAGTTCATAACCCGCGGCGGCTGCGGATAACATGATTGTGTCGTTGTTAGTCTGGCAGTCTTTGGTCGCCATTGATCCTAAATGCCGTCTCCGCCTGTGCAGCAACTGATCCCGGCTGACCCCCTCCCACGCTGATGCGATAGGCACCGCTGGCGACAATTCGATCTCCCTTTTCGTTCACTTCGCTCAAGTCGCGCGCATCCAGTGCGGGTGTCCTCCATGTCGTGGTTCGAAACTTCACCGTTGATCGTATGCCGCGACGGCTCCGGCCCGCTATGTACTGCAAAATGCTTCGGGGTTGAGATCACGCGATAATACTTTGGGTCATCGCCCTGCAATCCGGTGACGAACGCTACTCCCATTCGTCCGGTAAGAAAAGGATCCTCACCGTAGGTTTCCTGGCCGCGTCCCCAGCGCGGATCGCGGAAGATATTAATGTTCGGTGACCAGAAGTCCAGGCCCTCCATGATGTCCCGCCGGCCTGCTCGTACCGCCTGGTTGTGTTTGGCTCGCGCTTCTGTGCCGATAACAACTGCCATGTCATGGATCAAAGGAGCATCAAAGGTTGCGGCGAGTCCAATCGGCTCCGGAAACACTGTGGCTGTTCCAGCATTAGCGACTCCATGCAAGGCTTCACTCCACCAGTCGTACGCGGGAACCTGGAGCCTCGGGATGGCGCGCGCCTGGTTCACAAGTTGAGATGCCTTCTCCTCCAGCGTCATTTTCGAGACGAGATCATCGATACGGACACTGACCGGTTGTGAAGGGTCCAGGTAAGCGGGAACACTGGAAGGCTGCGCTGTTTGGGCAACCGAGATGACCGCCGTCAAAAGCATGGCAGCCAGGGCATGAATCGTTGTGGTTCGAACGTGGCGTTCGCTCATCGGCATCGGCTCCTCACTAATTGTGATGGTTGTCGCGTAATGCCAGGGGCAACACAGTCAGCGACGAAAATCTCTCGCTCCAAGTCGCGCGTAGGGGCGTGAAAGGCAGTTGAAAATACTCGCAATGCGTTGCATACTTCCTCAACTTAGCCAATCTTGCCGGTAAAGTCCACCGCCGGTCTTTTTTGGCAAATACACTGACTGCCTATCTGTGGAGGGATCTTGGGGCGTCCGTATGTTCGGCTGATGGGTCTCCTCTTACTGGGCACCACCACTGTCCCATTCCTTACGTACCTGGCGAGTCGGATCATGCTGGGGGAAGCCCTTCGAGCGCATCGTACGACCTTGCTGCTCATTATTATTGCGCTGATCCTACCACTTGCTATACGACCCTTTCTCAGCCGGCTTGAACCGCTGATCGATGCTGCCGCTCGCGGCCAGGCCGAGTTTCTGAATTCCATTCCAGACAGATACGTGGGTGTTGCCATCTTTACGTCGGCAGCCCTAAGCCTTTTTCTCGAGCTTTCCATGATCCGCTGGCAGGCAACAGTTTTCGAGTTGTTTGCCTTTTACAAGAATTTCTCGCTACTGGCTTGCTTCGCGGGCTTGGGTTTGGGCTATGCGCTGGGAAGCCGTAAGCTCATCCCGCTTTTTCTCACAGTTCCAATGCTTTGCTGGCAGTTCGTTCTGATGCTGGGTCTCCGCTACGGCTTGTCGGTAAACGATCGCGTGAGCCTCAAACTGCTTCCGTTTTCCGAACAACTGAACATGGGCCTGCCCCCTGTCGACACCCTCTTTAATAGTGTTCAGACATACCTTCTTCTGGCTCTGGTGTTCCTGCTGACTGCCCTCGCGTTTATTCCAATCGGACAACTCTGCGGTTGTCTGCTGGAACGGCGCGAAAAACTTTCAGCCTACGGATTGAATCTCGCCGGAAGTGTGGTGGGCGTGCTACTCATGTTCTTGCTCAGCGCCTTCTGGACTCCTCCGGTCGTGTGGTTCCTGTTGGCTTTCTCCGTCTTGCTCGGATTTCACGTCTGGAGCCCGCGTCCACTGCTGTTTGGAGCAATCTCGATTATCTTCGCTTTGATTGTTCTCGCCTGGCCCGCGGATCCGAGTCGGCAAAGAATTTACTCTCCTTACCAATTGCTGGAAGTAGGACAAGATTCGCAAGGCCTGATGATGATTTCGGCGGCCGGCCATTACTATCAGCGTGTACACGACCTGGCGCGTTCCAACCGCAACGTTGACTCCAACCCGCGACTGAACAGCATCCGCAATTACTACGAATTGCCGTATTGGCTGTACGGGCATGCTCCCGGATATGTCGCGGTCGTCGGCGCGGGCACGGGCAACGATGTCGCTGCCGCCTTGCGCAACGGAGCGCAAAAGATCGACGCGATTGAGATCGATCCTGCGATTCTCATGGAGGGAGAGCTAGGACATCCCGAGCACCCCTATTTCAATTCCCGTGTGCGCGCAGTCGTGAGCGATGCTCGTACGTTCCTGCGCACGACGAACGAGCATTACGACATGGTGGTCTATGGCTTGCTGGATTCACATACCTTGTTGAGCCACGCGTCGAGCGTGCGATTGGACTCCTTCGTCTATACCGTCGAGGGCTTGTGTGAAGCACGCAAACGCTTGAATCCCGACGGCATCCTTTCTCTTTCTTTCTCAGTGATGAACCCGCACCTTGGGCGCAAGATTTATTTGATGCTGCAGAATGCTTTCGATGGGCGTGCTCCGGTTTGCGTGCGGGCAGGCTACGACGGCGCTGTCATTTTTCTCGAAGCCAACGATCGGCAATTGCTGCTTCCGCCGGCGCTTCTGCAAAAATCAGGCTTCGAAGACGTAAGTTCCACGTTTGCCGACCCGACGCTGTCCGCCGATGTGTCGACTGACGATTGGCCTTTTTTTTACATGCCACGCCGGGTGTATCCCGTCTCTTACCTGGCGATGGGAGGGCTGGTCCTGGCTCTCTCGCTGTTTATTTTCTCCCGGTTCTTGGATGGACGGGCGCAGTTTGGAACTGCGCCATTTTTCTTCCTGGGTGCTGGGTTCATGCTGATCGAAACCAAGGGGATTACTGAACTGGGGCTGGTATTCGGGAATTCCTGGCAAGTCATCGGAATCGTCATTATCGCGATTCTGGTTATGGCTTTTCTCGCGAACTTTGCCGTTCAGCGCTACAGGATCGAACGCTCCTCAATCACCTACCTGCTCTTGCTGTTCAGCTTGGCAATCGGTTGGTGGATTGCGCACACCGGAGGCTTGCCTTCCAGTTGGCTGGGCCGGATCGGCTTAGCCATCGTGCTCACCAGCCCCATGTTTTTCTCGGGCATCCTGTTTTCCACCTTGTTGCGATCTCGGGGAGCCATTTCCGGCATGATGGCTATGAATCTGCTCGGCGCCATGTGCGGAGGCCTGCTCGAATACAACTCCATGTATTTCGGATTCCAGTTTCTTTACATTCTTGCCGGGGGTTTGTACGTCGCGGCTCTCTTGTCCGAAATAATCGCGTTCAAGCCCAAAGTCGAAGCAGCGCTCACCGCCGGGGCAAAATAAACCCGGCTTGCGATTGCGACATGCGAAGAGGAACACAACGCTCGCCGCGCCCGCACAGTGCATCCATCCGCCCTTCGAAAACTCCTTCCAGGCCCCTGCCGGATACGGTGCGCACCCATTGCAACCGTCTGCAATCCGGGGTACATTTTTCTCGGGGAAGCGTGATAGGGGATCATTACGAGAGAGATAGTAGAGATTGAAAGTGGTTGCAGAGCTTCAGAATTCTAGTCGAGGAGTGAAGCATGCTCTCCCCCTGATTTGTATGAGCCCCCGGGCCTCGATAGCTGAGATCTTGACGAGGGCAAATTGTAATTCGTTGAGGTTCACCCTGAGAAGTGTGACTTAGAGAGCGAAGCTATGTCCGGCAGTTCACAGCTATCGCGGGTTCGCAATCCTAGGGTGCTGACGACAAGCAAGCGGACGAATGGTACGCGCTTCACACCCATGGACGACACGAAAAAATCGTTGCCCAACGGCTCACAGGGCGAGGTTTTCCCGAAGACTTTGACCAACAACGTGCGCAAACGTCTTAGCGACCGAACGCTGAATCCCGATCTCGTCCAACGATCCCAAGCGACGCAGGTTTCGAAAGTAACGAAGCGAGCGATGGACATCGTAGGCAGCCTGCTGGCGCTGTTACTTTTTGCACCTGTTCTCTCAGCAATTGCCCTGGCGATCAGGCTCACCTCGAAAGGTCCTGTCTTGTTCCGGCAGAAACGAGTTGGGCAACATGGCGAAGAGTTTGTTTTTTTCAAGTTCAGAACGATGCATGTCAACAACGATCCCCGCGTTCACCAGGAATACGTCAGGCAATTGATAGCGGGAAGCGCGCAGCGCCATCCAGGCAACGGCAATGGGAAAGGCGTCTACAAACTGACGAAGGACTCCAGAATCACCAGTGTTGGCCGCTTTTTGCGCAGGAGCAGCCTGGACGAACTGCCGCAGTTGTTTAATGTACTTAGAAGTGAAATGTCTTTGGTCGGGCCCCGTCCCGCCATCGCGTATGAAGTGGAGGCTTACGACACCTGGCACCGGCGACGAATCTTTGAAGCCAAGCCGGGGATCACTGGATTGTGGCAGGTCAACGGGCGCAGCCGTGTCAACTTCGACGAAATGGTTCGCTTGGACTTGCAATACGCCAGAACATGGTCGCCGTGGATGGATCTGAAGATTCTGATGCGCACTCCCGTCGCGATGTTTTTCGGCGATGGCGCCTATTAAAATCTCGCTTCATCCGCATATGTCAACCGTTTTACATCCCGTCAGCCAGTGCTCAGAACCAGCGCGCAATGAGTCTATACACAAGGGAAGTGGTGGAACAGTGTTCAAATTCGGCGTTATCGGTTTCGGGTATTGGGGACCCAATGTGGTCAGAAACCTTGACCAGTTAGAGGGCTGTACGGTGGTTGCCGTCTGCGACAGAAGCCCGACGGCACGCCAGCGCGTTCACCAAGCCTACCCGCAAATGAAAGTTCTCTCGGAAACTGCTGAACTCATCTCGTCGACTGACATCGATGCAATCGCCATCGCGACCCCGGTCGAGAGTCACTATGAGCTCACCAAGGCCGCTCTGCAGAATGGGAAGCATGTATTTGTCGAGAAACCTTTTACCAGCGATTCGAATCAGGCAGAAGAACTCATCAATCTTGCGGCGGCAAAGAATCTGCAAATCATGGTGGATCACACGTTCCTGTTTACCGGAGCAGTAAGAACAATTCGGCAACTGCTCGCGGAGGATGCGCTGGGGAAGATTTACTACTACGATTCCACTCGAGCGAATCTGGGGCTATTTCAAGATGATGTGAATGTGATTTGGGATCTTGCCTCCCACGATCTTTCGATCATCGATCATCTGATCAAAGAGGCTCCCGAGGCCGTTTCCGCGGCTGGCCAGGCGCATCTCAACGGCTTTGAGGACGTGGCATTCATCACCGTCTACTATCCCAGCAAAATCATCGCCCACATCAATGTTAACTGGCTATCCCCAATGAAGGTTCGCACCACGGTCATTGGCGGCGACAAAAAGATGTTGGTCTGGAACGATCTGGAAGCCGTCGAAAAGGTAAAAGTCTACGACAGAGGCGTGGACATAACGAGCGGGGGCGGTCTTTGTGACCTGCCGGTGAACTATCGCTCGGGCAACATATGGGCGCCGCAAGTGGAACGGACCGAGGCGTTGAAACAAGCGGTAGCCTACTTCATCGATTGCGTGTCGAGCAATCGCACGCCTTTTAACGACGGAGCGGCCGGCCTCCGGGTGGTGAAGCTGCTGGAAGCAGCCAATCGTTCGGTGCAAAAAAGAGGAGCACTGGTTTACCTGTGAAGCGTTGACCAGAAGGGCATCCATATATGAATCCTGATGTTTGCATCACACCGGACGTGAAACTGGGGCGGGATGTAAAGCTCTCCAAATTCATCAACCTCTATGGATGTGAAGTCGGTGACGAGACAACAATCGGCCCGTTTGTTGAGATACAGAAAAACGCAGTCATAGGCAAACGCTGCAAGATATCGAGCCATACTTTTGTCTGCGAGGGCGTAGTTCTCGAGGACAACGTCTTCATTGGACATGGCGTTATCTTCACTAACGATTCCTATCCGCGGGCAACCACCCGCGAAGGCGGCCTGCAGGGTGAGTCGGACTGGACAGTCGAACCAACGGTGATCAAGAGGGGCGCCTCGATCGGTTCCGGAGCTACGATCCTCGCAAATATAAACATCGGGGAAAATGCCATCGTCGGAGCGGGCAGCGTAGTCACTAAAGACGTTCCCGCGAACAGCATCGTGGCCGGAAATCCGGCCAAAGTATTGCGGTATGTCGATCAAGTGCTGACGCCAAGCAAAGAGTCGTAACGTTTCAAAAGTGTGTGATGGATAAGTCAGTTCAAGCAGCTACGCAAAGGCTTCTCACTTACTGTCAGGCCAATAAGTGGGCAGGTTACGAGCCTTATGATGCTCTTAATAGCCCCATTGTTAATGCTCTGCTATTTCTGAATTCCAGACTTCCTCGACTTATTCTTACCCAGGCTTTGAAGCGGAGCCCCATTAACATCCGCAGCCTGATGCTCATTCCAAAGACTCAGAACCCAAAGGCTATCGGGCTGTTTCTTTCAGCCTTCGTCAAGCTTTCGAATATCGGAATCGCCGACCATGAAGACTACGTCGAACTGATGGCGGATCGGCTAGTCGCTCTGAGGTCACAAAACGTTCCTTACTGGTGCTGGGGATACAGTTTTCCTTGGCAGACACGCACGGTGTTAGTGCCTCGATGGGCATCCAACCTGGTTTGCACCGCATTCGCTGCCAGTGGACTGCTCGACGCCTATGAGCTACGCCTGGAACCGCGCTACCTGAGCATGGCGGTGAGTTCGGCCGAATATATTCTGAAGGAACTCTACTGGACCGATGGTAAGGGTGTTTGCGGGTTTGGCTATCCTCTGCCCACAGTTCGTTTACAGATTCATAATGCCAACCTGCTCGCTGCCAGTCTGTTTTGCCGTGTACATCAGCACACGGGCGAGAGAAAGTTCCTTGAACCTGCTTTGAGCATTGCTCGCTATTCAGCCGCACAGCAGCATGCAGACGGCAGTTGGGACTATGGTGAGGGAACGCATCAGCGATGGATTGACAACTTCCACACCGGGTTCAACCTGTCCGCGTTGCGAACTATCGCTCGGTGTGTCGAAACGACCGAGTTCGAATCGAGTGTGCGTCGTGGTTTCGAGTTCTACCGATCCAATTTCTTCCGAGAGGATGGGGCGGTCCGATACTTTCACAACCGCACCTATCCGATCGACACCCACTGCGTGGCGCAAAGCATCATCACACTTCTCGATCTTAAAGACCTCGATTCCGGTAATGTTCGATTGGCGCATTCAGTATTCCAATGGGCCATGGATCACATGTGGGACGATCGGGGGTTCTTCTATTACCGGATACTTCGCTCTTGTAAGATTCGAACCTCATATATGAGGTGGACCCAGGCTTGGATGTTCTTGGCGCTGTCCATGCTGTTGTGCGAATCGGAGGCCTCGGTCCACCAAGCGCGACCTCATGATGCAACCGTTCTCGCGGAGGTTTCCGCATGACACCTCCTGTCTACGTTCTCATTACGCCGGCACGCAACGAAGCGAAGTTCATCGAGCTGACCATTAAGTCGGTAGTGGCTCAGACGGTTCGACCCCTCAAATGGATTATCGTCAGCGATGGTTCGACCGATGGTACGGATGAGCTAGTGCGCAAATATGCGGCTGTACACGCGTGGATTGAGTTAGTCCGGATGCCCGAGCGTCGAGAGCGCCATTTCGCCGGAAAGGTTCAGGCCTTCATCGCCGGCATCGCTAGGATGAAGGGATTGGAGTACGCCATCATCGGCAGCCTCGACGGCGACATTTCGTTTGAGGAAGATTACTTTTCCTTCCTGCTGCAAAAGCTGGCAACGGATCCCCGGCTGGGGCTGGTCGGATCGCCCTTCAAGGAGAGGTCGAATCAAACCTACGATTATCGGTTTGTTAGCATCGAACACGTATCGGGAGCTTGCCAACTGTTCCGGCGGGAATGCTTCGAAGAGATTGGCGGATATCTTCCGGTAAAAGCAGGCTGCATCGATCATATTGCAGTTATTAGTGCGAGGATGAAAGGCTGGCAGACCAGAACGTTCACAGACAAGGTGTGCTTGCATCATAGGGAAATGGGGACTGCGCAGCACGGTGTATTAGTGGCGAGATTTAGAAACGGGACGAAGGACTATGCGATTGGAAACCATCCTGTTTGGGAATTGTTCAGGACGGTCCATCAGATGACTAAGCGACCTGTTCTCATCGGAGGCTTAGTGCTAGTGTGCGGATATATGTGGGCAGTTATCCGCCAAGTAGAAAGACCGGTATCGCAGGAGCTAGTGAAGTTCTACAGACGAGAGCAAATGATGCGTTTGAAGAAAGTCCTGTTCAGTGACTGGGCGCTATCGAGAGGAAACCTGCAACAGCGCGCACAGAACGAGGTTGAATAGGGTCTGCATATCTTCGACAAGCATGGTTCCATTGCCATGGCCGTGGAAAGTCTAGGATCAGATAAATCGATGAATCGAAAAGCAGAGCGGCCCCAGGTAGTACTCGACGAGCCCTGTGTTCCGAGGGCGACGGGGTTTTCCGTCGATTCTGATTCGACCTATGACTCGCCACGCGTCGGCGGTGAAGCATCGCCGCTCGGTCTTCTCATCATAAACGCTGACGATTGGGGGAGGGACTACGAAACCACCGCTCGGACCCTTGATTGCGCCCTTCACGGAACGATTTCCTCAGTCAGTGCCATGATGTTCATGCAGGGCTCGGAGCGAGCTGCGGCAATTGTGCAGGAGAGAGGAATCGACGCCGGTCTCCATCTCAACTTTACGACGCCGTTCTCAGCCTCCTGCACTCCAACGCGGCTGACTGAGCATCAGCACAGGCTCTCCCGCTATCTGTTGGGGCAGCGCCTCAGCCACGGCGTTTTTCATCCGGGTCTCGCAGCTTCATTCGAGTACGTCATCAAGGCGCAACTTGAAGAATTCAGGCGACTGTATGGCGAAGAAGCCAATCGCATTGATGGCCATCATCACATGCACCTCTGCGCGAACGTGCTTTTCGGAGGACTGCTACCGGCAGGGGCCATTGTTCGACGAAATTTCTCGTTCGCGCCTGGCGACAAGAGCTGGGGCAACCGTTTCTATCGCAAGATCGTGGATCGCGTGCTTGCAAGAAAACACCCTCTGGTCGACTTGTTCTTTTCACTTTCCCCAGTCGGACCAGTGAGTCGCCTGGATCGGATTTTCTCTTCGGCCCGCCATTCTGTTGTCGAACTGGAAACGCATCCAATGAATTCCGAGGAATATGGCTTCCTGACCGAAGGCGAGGTTTGGCGTCGGGTCGGAGACCTCCAGATTGCGCCCCAGTTCGCGGTTCCGCGAGTCGAACGCCATGAGAGGATGCGACACTTACCCGAGACGAGATGATCAACGAAACCAACCATATTAGTGTGTGCGTCTGCACTTATAAGAGGCCACACCTTCTCAAGCGCTTATTGGAGACACTCAGCGACCAGGACACGGATACTCTGTTCACGTATTCGGTGGTAGTAGCAGATAACGACCAATTACAGTCTGCCAAGGCGGTGGTGTCGGAGTTTGCAGCTTCATCGAGTGTTTCGATCAAGTACTGCGTGGAGCCCCAGCAGAGTATTGCACTGGCGCGGAACAAGGCTGTCGAGAATGCTCGAGGCGACTATATCGCCTTCATCGACGACGACGAGTTTCCAGGGAAGAACTGGCTGTTGATCCTGTTCAAGACTCGCGAAGAGTATGGAGTCGATGGCGTACTTGGGTCGGTCAAACGCCACTTCGATAAAGAGCCGCCGCGATGGATCGTTAAGAGCCAATTCTACGAACGGCGGATCAAAGCAACAGGATCTATCGTCGACTGGCCCGAAGCGCGGACCGGAAATGTTTTGCTGAAGAGACAATTGTTCGAGGCGGACGTACCGGCGTTTCGAGCGGAATTTCGGGCCGGAGAGGACCAAGACTTTTTCAGAAGGATGATCGAAAAGGGGTACGTGTTCATCTGGTCCGATCAGGCTGTGGCGTATGAGGTTGTTTCTCCGTCGCGCTGGAAACGCACGTACATGTTGAAAAAAGCGCTGCTCCGAGGTGCTACTGCCCGGCTGCAACCGAGCTGTGGAGCGCTGAGCATTGCAAAGTCTGTTATCGCGGTCCCGGTTTATCTTGCTGGTTTGCCGCTGGCGTGCATATTCGGACATTACCGGTTTATGGCGCTGTTGATAAGACTCTTTGATCACCTGGGTAAACTCCTCGCGTTAGTAGGCATCAACCCAATAAAAGAACAATATGTCACCGACTAGCCGCACATCTTTAGCATCAATACTGCGGTCTAGTACGGATAGCAGAGAGGTCGCCGTTTACTTATGTCGTCATCGATGAGAATCTGCGGACAACAGATCAGTGTCCAAGGGCGCCTGCTCCGTATTGCGCGACTGGAGGCGGATAGATACCAGTTCTTGGATGATCCAGAGGCCGTGTTGGAGGGGTTGCGAAAGTGCGGAGCCCGGATCGACCTCTTCACGTTCATGCAAAGACTGCCTGAGACTATGCCGAAATATGATTATCCGATGGAGTGGGACAATCTGGCGGCGGTGACGGTAACCACCTTCGAACACTGGTGGGACAAGCAGATCGGATTTAAGGCGCGAAACAAAGCCAGGCAAGCCGCGAAGAAAGGAGTTGTCATCCGTGAAGTGCCGTTCAACGATACCTTGGTGAAAGGAATCTGGGAGGTCTACAACGAATGTCCGGTACGTCAAGGACGACGGTTTTCACACTACGGGAAGGATATCGACACGGTCTGCAGAGAGGAAGCAACATTTCTCGACAGCAGCATTTTCATCGCGGCATATCTTGGCGAAACCCTCATCGGGTTCATTAAGCTAGTTCACGATCAGACCAGAACTCAGGCGGGTTTGATGAATGTTATCTCGATGATCCGTCACCGAGACAAGGCGCCGACGAACGGATTAGTTGCTCAGGCGGTCCGGTCCTGCGCCGAGCGAGGTATCTCCTATCTGGTGTATTCGAAATTCTCGTACGGTAACAAGAAGCGAGACACCGTCAGAGAGTTCAAGGAACGCAATGCATTCCGGCGCATCGATCTGCCTCGGTACTATGTCCCGATGACTGCGTTTGGTTCGGCCGCTTTGCGACTCGGCCTGCACAAGCGGTTTGCAGATCGGGTGCCCGAACCTGTACTCGCCAAACTCCGAGAGCTCCGGAATAGCTGGTACAACCGCAAACTCGAATCAGCTGTGGAAGCTTCCTAGGGAAACGGATGCCGGGAATCGTTGGGCTTGTTACTAGAATGCCGCGTGAGCGCGCCGAACTGGAGCTCATGAGGATGGTTGAATCCCTTTGTCATCGGGCTTCTTACGAAGGGGGAACGTGGATTGACGAGTCTTTGGGGCTGTACGTCGGATGGGTGGAGCGGAAGGATTCGTTTTCCAGTGGCATGCCGCTGCGCAACGAACGAGGCGACATAGTTCTCGTTTTTTCTGGCGAGGAATTTCCGGAGCCGGGAACCGGCCGCCGTCTAGCGGAAAACGGTCATACCCTGAACATCGAGGGGCCTTCCTATCTTGTCCATCTTTCGGAAGATGACCCTGCCTTCCCGGCTGGACTGAATGGACGGTTCCACGGACTCCTGGCGAACCACACCAGCGGAAGGGCGATGCTGTTCAATGACCGTTATGGGATGCACCGGATCTACTATCACGAGTCGAAAGAAGCCTTCTACTTCGCCGCGGAAGCCAAGGCCCTGTTCGTGGTTCGTCCTGAACTGCGCAGGGCTGACGACCGCGGCTTAGGCGAGTTCGTCGCGTGCGGTTGTGTGCTTGAGAACCGGACGCTTTTTGAAAACGTGCACGTGTTGCCAGCAGGGGCGGCATGGGTTTTTCAGAACGGATCACTCGAACGAAAAAACAGTTATTTCGAACCCCGGGAGTGGGAAGATCAAGCCACGCTGGAACCGGAACCCTACTACCAGGTACTCCGGGAGGTCTTCTCGCGGAATCTTCCTCGATACTTTAATGGTCAACAAGGAATAGGATGCTCCGTCACCGGCGGACTAGACACGCGAATGATCCTGGCATGGCATAAATCTCTGCCGAAATCGGTTCCGTGTTACACGTTTGGAGGCATGTTCCGCGATTGCCGGGACGTCACTGTAGGCCGGCAAGTGGCGCAATTGTATGGACAGTCGCACGAAGTGATTCCAGTGGGGAATCAGTTTCTCTCTAACTTTCCCCAGTATGCCGAGCGTTCGGTATACCTTACCGATGGATGCATCGACGTAAGCCATTCTGCAGATTTGTACGTCAACGAGCGTGCCCGTGAGATTGCTCCCGTCCGCATGACCGGAAACTATGGGGGTGAAGTACTACGCCAGGCGCGAGCATTCAAGCCTGTTGAGCCCTGCGCGGGCCTATTCCGTCCTGAATTTCTCTCCCAAGTCAAACTAGCGAATGAAACGTACGCCAGGCTGCTTCGGGGACACCCGCTGTCCTTTGCCGTGTTCCGGCAAGCTCCGTGGCACCACTACGGTCTTCTCGCACTGGAACAGACTCAGCTTTCTCTCCGCTCTCCGTTTCTCGACAACGACTTCGTCAGGACCGTCTTCCGCGCACCGCAGTTCACCTTCACCAATAATGACGTCAGTCTTCGCTTGATCGCGGACGGAAACGCGGCCCTCCGACGCCTCCAAACGGACCTCGGCTTCGGTGGGAGCACGGCCTTCCAAAGGTTTCTAGAGTTCACCTTCAAAGCAGAATATGCCTACGACTATGGAATGCCTCAATCGTTGGCCCGGATCGACCATCTATTCTCGCCATTTCATTTAGAGCGCCTCTTCCTCGGCAGGCATAAGTTCTATCATTTCCGGGTGTGGTATCGGGATGCTTTGGCTCAATACGTTCGTGAAATGCTCCTCGACCCGCGAACGCGTTCCCGGCCCTATCTGGAGCGGAACCGGCTCGAAGCCATCGTCTGCGGTCACCTCAAGGGCAATTGCAACTATACCTTGGCGATCCATAAAGTGTTGACATTGGAACTCGTGCACCGGCTCTTCCTGGACCCCAAATGACTCAAAGTCCGACTCCTTCTCGACACAATTCGCGGAAAAAGATCTGTATGGTCACTTACAGCAGTTATGAGTCCGATAACCGCGTTCGGCGGTACGCAGAAGCTCTCGTAAAGCGCGGCGATCAGGTCGAGGTGATTGCGTTGGCTGGTCCCGATGTTCCGCTGGGTTCGGATGAGATCAGCGGTGTCACCGTATACCGGATTCAGCGCCGTGACCGAAACGAGCGTGGAAAGTGGACTTATGCCTGGCGATTACTGCGATTCTTGTCAGTTTCGTCTATTTTCCTTAGGCGGCGTCACAAACGTCTTCGCTATGACTTGATTCACATACATAATATGCCGGACTTTTTGGTGTTTGCAGCTTGGTATCCAAAATGGACGGGAGCAAAACTCATTCTGGATATCCATGATCTCGTGCCCGAGTTATTCGCTAGTAAGTTCGATGCAAATGACAAGGGCGGCTACATCGGTTTTCTAAAGGCTGTCGAAAAAGCATCAGTAAGGTTTGTCGATCACGTAATTACCTCCAACCATTTTTGGCACGAGAAGTTGGTTGCGCGGTCTGTTCCTAGAGAGAAGTGCTCGGTGTTTCTCAATCACGTCGATCTCGCTATCTTTTACCGCCGTCCGCGCACCCGGAGTAACGAACAACTCATCGTCATATTTCCCGGAAGCCTCCAATGGCACCAGGGGCTCGATATTGCGATCAAAGCCTTCGCTCGCCTCAAGAGCAAAATACCGAACGCTGAGTTCCATCTCTATAGCCTCGGCGGCGCTGGTGGCGCCCAGGCTGAGCTGGCAGGCCTGGCCGAGGGCCTCGGCCTGAACGGGAGCGTCAAGTTTTGCGGCAGTCTTCCCCTTCATCAAATTCCGGACGTGATCGCAAACGCTGACATGGGAGTCGTTCCAAAGCGCGCCGACTCTTTCGGAAACGAAGCCTATTCCACAAAGATCATGGAGTTTATGTCTCAGGGTGTCCCCGTAGTGGCGTCGCGCACGAAGGTTGACAGCTTCTATTTTGACGATGCGGCCGTCCGCATGTTTGCGTCAGGCGACGATAAGTCCATGGCGGAGGCCATGCTAGAGGTCGTCGAGCATAAGGCATTGCGAGATAGCTTGATCGCGAATGGCTATAAGTATGTGGAGCAACACTCCTGGGACACGAGAAGGGACGACTACGTGAAGCTCGTCGACAAACTTACCACGGAAGCATTTGCTGATTATGCTCCGACGGCGGAGCATTGTTCGACGACATTGTTCGACGAGAGCCTAACGATTAGACCCAGATGACAAGCAACCGCCATATAGGTTCCATATACAAATGTAGTGTCGAAGCGCTCTGTCCTTACATATTCTCTAGCTGTTGCTGCAACCTGCACACAAATTGAAATGAGCTACCAATGACGAGAGCCGGTAACGTACGCGGTGGCAGAGTGGATGTAGCAATCATTGGGGCGGGTCCTTATGGCCTGTCAATCGCGGCTCACCTGAAGGCTCGCGGCGTTGATTTTCGAATCTTTGGTAGCCCGATGCATACTTGGCTGAGCCAAATGCCGAAGGGCATGCGCCTGAAATCTGAGGGATTTGCCTCCTCCCTTTACGGACCGGCTTCTGCATTCACTCTTGCGCAATACTGCCAGCAGGAGGGACTTCCATACGCCGACCGTGGACTTCCAGTCCCTCTGGAAACCTTTGCCTCTTATGGCTTGGCATTCCAAAAACGGCTGGTACCGGAAGTTGAAAACAAGCTTGTTGTCTCTCTGCGTCGATCCACGGACGGGTTCGAAATCCTACTCGGAGATGGTGATGTCGCTGCTGCACGAAAGGTAGTTATAGCGGTCGGTATAAGTCACTTCGGGTGTGTCCCGTCTGTCCTTTCCACTCTTCCGGAAGAGGTTGTAACCCATAGTTCGAAGCATAGTAGTCTGGACTACTTTCACGGGCGTGAAGTAGCGGTGGTTGGAGCGGGAGCTTCGGCTTTGGACTCAGCGGCCCTGCTGCATCAAGCTGGAGCGTCAGTCCAACTCATCGCACGTAAACCTGTCATTCGCTTCCACGATCCCCCAGAACAGACGGCTCCATCTCTTTTCCAGCGGATCCGTTTGCCACTAACAGGGATTGGCCCGGGCTGGAAGTTGCTCTTCTATGCTCGTGCTCCGCTGGCCTTCCACCGCCTGCCAGAGCGACTTCGACTGGAGGCTGTTCGCCGCACGCTTGGTCCGGCCCCAGCCTGGTTCATAAAGCAGCAAGTAGTGGGCATTGTGCCCTTCAACCTTGGAGTTAATATCACGCAGGCGAAAGTGGAGAATGGCCGGGTAACCCTTGAGCTTACGGACGGTGCCGGCAGTCGTCGTACGATGATGGCCGATCATGTCATCGCAGCGACCGGCTACAAGGTCGATGTCCGGAGGTTGGTATTCTTAGACGCGGATATCCAGACGCGAATCCGAACTGTTGAGCAGAGTCCTGTGTTGTCGGCGAACTTTCAGTCGTCAGTGCCAGGGCTGTATTTTGTGGGTGCCGCTGCCGCGAATAGTTTTGGACCAGTCTTGCGCTTTGCGTACGGAGCCGGATTTACCGCCCGCCGTCTTACAAGACACCTGGCAAAATCAGTTCGTCGCGGGTCTGTCCGCGCCCGATCCGGCGTTCAAGCCATCGAGCCGGGGTAATTGGTTCAGAGGTTGATACACTCAGGACGGCCGGCTGCCGAACAACAGTGGAACACGAAAATCTCAATTCGGAAAATAGGGCATCCGCCCCAAGAGCTCTGTTAACGGACACGAACCGGTGGCCAAGCCCAGCGCGGCTGGCGATCGGTCTGTCGAAAGCTGGATTCAATGTTTCAGCCGTTTGCATGAGTCCTGGCCATCCGTTGCTGAAGACGCGCGCGGTTCGGCAAACTTGCCGTTACAGCGGTCTTCATCCACTGGAGTCATTGAGAAGTGCGATTGAGGCAACCGATCCTCAAATCATAGTTCCGTGCGATGACCGCGGAGTCCAGCATCTCCATGAACTACATGCGCAGTCTCACAGGCTCGGAAAATCTGGATCCAAACTCGCGGCCTTGATCGAGCGCTCTCTAGGCTCACCCGAGAGTTACCCAATAGTTTCCAAGCGCTACGATCTTCTCAAACTCGCTGGCGAAGAGGGTCTTCGTGTGCCGCACACGCACCTGATCAACGCCCTCGATGATCTCAAGGCCTGGCAGGAACGACAAACATTTCCCTGGATGCTGAAGCTCGATGGAACGTGGGGTGGGCGCGGAGTGCGGACCGCGCATACTCCGGCACAGGCTGAACAATTCTTTCTGGAGTTGACCCGGCCGCGTTCAGTCGTGGAAGTCAGCAAACAGCTGATCATGAGCCGTGACCATTCCTGGGTGTGGCCGCGGCGGAACTATTCAAAACCATTGGTCATTGCCCAGGCTCATATTTCCGGCCGGCCGGCAAACTGTGCGGTCGTCTGCTGGAAGGGACAGGTGTTGGCTGCAATTGGTGTTGAGGTAGTTAGTGCGCAGGGAAAGGACGGACCTGCCAACGTTGTGCGGATCGTTCACAACCGTGCCATGATGGTCGCCGCGGAAAGGATTGTTCGCCGCTTGAATCTGTCGGGATTCTTCGGATTAGACTTCATGATTGAGGATCGGAGCGACGCGACCTACCTGATCGAGATGAATCCGCGTTGCACTCCACTCTCTCACCTGCAACTAGGAAAGGGGCGTGACCTGGTGGAAGCGCTGTGGGCACAAGTGTCAGGCCAACCGTTCCGAGAGATACCCGCGGTTACTCAAAACGCGATGATTGCCTATTTTCCACAAGCCTGGACCTTCAAGAGTGAACTCCTGGAATCGAGCTTCCACGATATCCCCCGAGAGGAACCTGATTTGGTCCAGGAACTTCTCGAACCGTGGTCTGAGCGGAGTTTTGTTGCTCGTATGGTCGACCGCTTCCGCCGGTTGACAAGGGAACAGCATGCATCGAAAGAGTACATTTTCGCGGGCACGGTCTCAACGGACGCTGAGTTTTCTGAAGCATGCGCCAAACCTGAAGATACTCGCTATCCACCACGCGGCTGGGCCAGGGTGCCGAAAAACGTCCTGTGACTCCTTCCCGTTGAGCTCAGGAATGCAATCGACTGATTTGCTGCAATCATAAAATGAAGCACGTTCTTCACGTGGTAGGAGCCAGGCCGAACTTTATGAAAGCGGCGCCCGTGCTGCGGGCCATCGAGCGGCGTGGCATCCGGCAGACGCTCGTTCATACTGGCCAGCATTACGACCGAAATATGTCGGACGTATTCTTTACCCAGCTGGAGATTCCGGAACCGGATGCAAATCTCGGCGTGGGATCGGGTAGTCACGCGGAACAAACAGCCGAGATCATGCGCCGTTTTGAACCTGTTGCACTCGAATACAAACCAGATATTGTTCTTGTATACGGTGACGTGAATTCCACGGTCGCGGCTGCCCTGGTTTGTTCCAAGCTGCTCATCCCGGTCGGCCATGTCGAGGCCGGGCTTCGCTCGTTTGACCGTACCATGCCGGAAGAAATCAATCGCATAGTTACCGACCGGCTCTCGGACCTGCTGTTCACTCCTTCCGAAGACGGAGACGCCCATCTTCTGCAGGAAGGAGTCGCAAAAGAGAAAATTCATCGCGTCGGCAACGTGATGATTGACTCTCTGGTACGGCTCCTGCCGGCTGCCAAAAACTGTTCGACCAATGGATTTCCTAAGCGCCTTGCGTTGGTGACCCTGCATCGGCCCTCTAACGTCGATGACAGCGAAAATCTGCAGAAGATCCTCGACGCGCTCATCGAGGCAAGTAAGCGGATCGACATCGTCTTCCCGGTACATCCACGTACGCGCCAGCGCATTAACGACTTTGGTCTTCACGCTTCGAGACTGCATCTACTGGATCCGATGCCCTACATTGAATTTCTCGCGCTTCAGACCCGTGCTGCGGTTGTAATCACCGACTCGGGAGGCATTCAGGAAGAAACGACCTACTTGGGAGTGCCTTGCCTCACCGTACGCGAAAACACCGAGCGTCCTATCACGGTGACATTAGGGACGAACATGCTCGTCGGAGAGGACAAGAGCAAGTTGACCGCTGAGCTGAAGAATGTCTTGGATGGAAAAGGCAAGAAAGGTATCATCCCTCCTCTGTGGGACGGGCAAGCGGGAGAACGCATCGCCGATATTCTCTGTCGCCTGTAGTGTGACGCGCTTGCAGCGCCACCCTGCGCCGCGGCATTTGCGCTCTTAGCTAACGCTAAATATCTGTAAAGCTTCATCGTCTTCGGGGATCGCTTGAAAGGAGAACGCGTGAATTCTGCCGCCACCACCCAGCGCCGGGTCTTTGCGCGTCTCTCGATTACTGCCGGAAATGCCCTGCAGGCCGGCGCCATTCTGGCTGCATATTTTTCATTGCGGGAGTCGCAGTCGGCACATTCACCAGCAACTGCGATCAGCACCATGCTTCTTGCATGGGTTCTTCTTTATTTCTGCTGCCACGCGATTGCTCACTGGCTCGTGGGGCGACTTGTAGGTATTCGTTTCCTTCACTACACGGTTGGCGGTACGGCGAATCCCGAGGGCTGGCCACCCGGACTTCGCTGGATCTTTGAGCATTTCCCCTTCTTCGGCGTGCAAACAGAAAAGGCCTCGATGCAAAACGTCAGTCCCACAGCAAGAGCCGTCATGTGGGCTGCCGGTGTAACATCCTCCGCCGTCATTCCGACGTTGGCCATGTTCTGGGCTTGGCGCTGGGGTGTTCCGGGCAGCAGGCTGTTTTTTGTGTTTGCTATCTTCTGGGCCTTGGGAACATTAGCCAGCAACTGGACAAGCCGCACCGGCGACTTCTCGAAGGCAAAACGTGCCCTCGGACATTCCGGAAGGCCTTACTGACAGGTCTCAGCCTGATGTTGTCAGTTTTTCCGGCGAGACGCTAGCCCTTACTATGGATGCTCGTAAAACTCAGGAGAAAGATTATTCATACACTGGGCATTGATGTTGGAACGGGCGGTACGCGGGCGCTTGCTTCTCCGGAAATTGGTTGGGCCGAGCAGCAACCAGAGGACTGGTGGCGGGCGTGCTGCGCCGCGGTTCCGCAGGCGATTGAGAAAGCCGGATTCCGCGCAGAGGATATTGCCTGTATTGGTTTTTCCGGCCAGATGCACGGCGCCGTCATGCTGGATGATCAGGGTCGCGTCGTGCGTCCGGCGCTGATCTGGTGCGACCTGCGTACCGAAGCACAGGGCCGCGCGTTAACCGAGAAAATCGGAGCGGAGCGCTTGATCCAAGCCACATGCAATCTCGCGCTGGCCAACTTCACGCTTACCAAACTTCTGTGGGTGCGGCAGAACGAGCCCAACAACTGGAAGCGAGTGCGCTCGGTCATGCTGCCCAAAGACTACGTCCGATGGCGGATGACGGGTGAGCGCGCCACCGACGTGGCCGACGCATCAGGAACTCTGCTGCTTGACGTCGCCCATCGCCGCTGGTCGCAGCTGATGGCCGACGCCGCTGAAATCGACGAACGCCTGCTGCCCGCTCTTTTTGAATCACCGGATGTGTGCGGCAAAGTTTCTTTGCAAGGAGCGGCCGCCACGGGCTTGCGGCAGGGAACTCCGGTGGTAGCCGGTGCCGGCGACCAGGCTGCGGGCGCAATCGGCATGGGAATCGTGGCTCCGGGAGCGGTCAGCGCCACGATCGGCACCTCAGGAGTTGTGTTTGCGGCCACGGATCGTCCCGCGCTCGAGATTCAAGGACGGCTTCACACCTTCTGCCACGCCATCCCGGGCCGCTGGCACGTGATGGGCGTAACCCAGGCCGCCGGACTTTCCTTGCGCTGGTTTCGCGATCAGTTCGGTGCGGGCGCGGCCGGCAACGGCGATAAGGACGGCAAAAAGAAAGACGGGCCCGATGCCTACGAGCGTCTCACCGACGAGGCGGCCAGAGTTCCTCCCGGATGTCATGGACTTCTCTGGACTCCGTATCTCATGGGGGAACGCACGCCGCATCTCGATCCCAATGCTCGCGCTGCGCTTGTTGGGCTGACAGCAACTCACACTCGTGCGCACGTGATTCGCGCCATACTCGAAGGCGTCGCCTTCAGCTTGCGCGATACCTTCACTCTGTTCGGGGAGATGAAAGTTGCGGTGAGCAAGATTCGCCTGGGTGGTGGAGGCGCACGCTCGCCGCTTTGGCGCCAGATTCAGGCCGACATTTATGGCTCTGAGGTGGAGATTGTCGAGGCCGAGGAGGGTGCGGCGTACGGGGCTGCAATTCTGGCCGGAGTCGGTGCGGGAACGTGGAAGTCGGTGGATGAGGCCGGCTCAGCCGTAGTGCGGGTTGCTAAAAGTATTAAGCCGCAGCCCGACGCGGTGGCCGTGATGAATAAGAGTTATGCCGCCTACCGGAAAGTCTATCCGGCAACGAGAAGCATCTTTGCGCAGTAAGTCAGTTCTCAATCAAAACCCCGGTTCTCACCGAGAACGGAGAACTGAGAACTGCCTTCCATCAACTCACCGCCTTACTTCGAAACTGCCGCAGCCCGGCGGCCAGCAGCAGCACGTCAAAGAACGTCAACGCGACCAAGACTGCCAGCAAGGAAAGATGAGGGAACTGGGGAACGAGAGTTCCGCGCAATCCTTCACTCGCATAAACCAGAGGATTCACCAGCACAGCCCTTTGCAAAATAGGGAAATTGTTCAGCGCGCTCCAAGGATAGTACGTGCAGCCGAAAAAGATCATCGGGGTCAAGACCATGCTGAACATCAAGCCGATGTGCTGCTGATTGACGCTGCATCCCAAGGCAAGACCGCCGCACGCCGAGAACAACGCCACCAGCACCGTAACGCAGGCGAAGGTTAGAGGCGAGTGCAGGTTGAAACTAACGCCTGGCCGCAGGATTAACCACGCGGCCGGGATGACCACCAGTCCGGCGATCAACGCCTGCAACGTGCCTGCGAGAACTTTCTCAACTGCCACCCAACGAATTTCCATCGGAGCCAGCAGGCGATCTTCAATCTCCCGCGTGAACTGAAATTCCGCGATCAGCGGCATGGCCACCGCCCAAATGCCGGTGAACACCATGCTGATGGCCATGATGCCGGGAAGCAGCAGGCTCTTATAAGACTCCGGCATGTAACCGCTGCGAACCATCACGCGGCCGAAGATGAACACGAACATCAAGGGCTGCAAGAAAGTCTGAAACATCAGTACGACAGCGTTGCGGCGGGCGACGTGGGCGTCGCGCGCCAGCATGGCGAGAAAAGTCTTCCAGTTCATTCCCGCAAACTCCTTCCAGTGTGGTGCAGAAAAAGATTTTCCAGGCTGGGCTCGGAGATATGCACGTCGCGCAATTCCACGCCAGCCGCCGAAGCCATGCTGGCGATTTCGGCGATCAGCGAACCTCCGCGGTCGGCATACAAATCCGCGCCGCTCTGGTCGTCACTGGGACTGCCGCTCTGACCGCTGTTCTGACCGTTGACGCGCACCTCCGTCACGCCCGCCAGTGACTGAAGCCGCTGCAGCAGTTCGCCAGAATGCTGGCCGAAGCGCAGGCGCAGCAGAAACCCGCCCGGTACTGAAGCCTTCAGCTCGGCAGGCGTACCCAGGGCGATGTTGCGTCCGTGATCAATAATGGCGAGGCGGTGTGCCAGGGCGTCGGCCTCCTCCATGTTGTGCGTGGTCAGCAGAATGGTTTTGCCAGTCTGGTTGTACTCGCGAATGATCTCCCACAGCAGCAATTTGGTTTGCGGATCCAGGCCGGCGCTGGGCTCGTCGAGAAAAAGAACCTGCGGATCGTGCATCATGGCCCGCGCAATGGAAAGGCGCTGCATCATGCCGCCCGAGAATCCGCGCACCATCTGGTCGGCTCGGTCACGGAGTTTAAAACGGTCCAGGAGCCCCTCCGCGCGTTTGGTGCGCTCCTGGGAATCCAGGCCGAAATAGGCGCCGTGGAACACGAGAATCTCCCGCGCGGTCAAGGAAAAGTCCAGGTTGGGACGCTGCGCCACCACGCCGATGAGCCGCTTGACCGCGACCTGTTCCTTCCACACTTCGTGATCGCCAATCCATGCCTGGCCGCCGCTCGGCCGCACACGCGTGGTTAGAATGCCGACTGTCGTCGACTTGCCCGCGCCATTCGGTCCCAGCAGGCCAAAAACTTCGCCCGGAGAAATATCGAGCGACAGACCATCGAGGGCAACGATCTCCGGCCTTGGCTGCTTTTTCTGTTTGCCACGAGCCACAGGCGAACCGAAGCCGCCTCCGGCGGCAAACGGAGGCGCCGAATGATAGACCTTGCGCAGATCACGAGTGCGAATACCAATCATGCTTAGCACTCCAGCCTAGAACTCCGACCTTCGATCTCCAACGTCCCGCTGCGGCGGATTCGATGCATGAGCCGACGCCCAGTATAATCGACAATCTCTCGAGTTATGCGAACCTGGGTTACGTTGTGGATCGAGCTTCTTCTAACTGCGGTGGTGTTCGCGCAGATTGTGCCGTCCAAACCTCAAGCGCCGCAAGATTCGGTTCCGCAATTCGAGGACATCGCCCAGAAGGCTGGTCTAACCGTCCCCCACATCTCTTCGCCGGACAAGAAATACATTGTCGAGTCCATGAGCGGCGGGGTTGGGCTGATTGATTGCGACAACGACGGCAAACTGGACATCATCACGGTCAACGGGTCCACGGTCGAGCGCTATCGCCACGGTGGCGACCCGATGATCACGCTCTACCATCAGGATACTGATCTCCGGGGCACTGATCTCAATAAGAATGATCCAAAGTTCACCGACATCACCAAGCAGGCGGGCCTCACGCGCAAAGGCTGGGGCATGGGCGTCGCCGTAGCCGACTACGACAACGATGGCTTGCAGGATATCTACGTCACCGGCTTCGGCGGCAACGCGCTGTATCACAATCTGGGCAACTGCAAATTTGAAGACGTAACCGACAAGGCTGGAGTCGGCGCGGGAGGCTTCAGCACGGGCGCAGCCTGGGCCGACTACGATCGCAACGGTAAAGTTGATCTCTTCGTCTCCCGTTATGTGCACGTCGAGATCGACAAGCTGCCCGAGTTCGGTAACGACCCGCGCTTCTGCCGCTTCAAGGGCGTGCTGGTGCAATGCGGTCCGTGGGGACTGCCGGGCGAGTCCGACTTGTTGTTTCACAACAAGGGCGACGGTACGTTCGAAGAAGTTTCGAAAAAAGCCGGAGTGGACGATCCGCATCACTACTACGGCCTGGGCGCTACCTGGGGAGATTATGACAACGATGGCTGGCCCGATCTCTACGTGGCCAATGATGCGGGCCCGAATTTTCTCTACCGCAACAAACACGATGGAACCTTCGAAGACGTGGGACTGCTTTCGGGATCTGCGCTGAGCGGAGACGGCGCGCAGCAGGGCTCCATGGGCGTGGACTGGGGCGACTACCTGCACGAGGGCCGTCTGTCAATGTTCGTGACTAATTTTGTTGAGCAGGGTTCCACGCTCTATCACAATCTCGGGAAAGACTCCTTCGGAGATGTGAGCGTCCGCTCGAAGGTCATGAAACCCACATATCCGTTCGTGGGATGGGGAACGAAGTTCTTCGATATAGACAACGACGGCTGGCTCGATCTTTTCGTCGCCAATGGCCACGTCTATCCTCAGGTGGATTCGCTTCCCGGCGGCACGCCCTACCGCCAGCCCATGATCCTGTTCCGCAACCGTCGCGACGGAACCTTCGACGACTTTTCATCGGTGCTCGCGAATATTCCTGCGCAATCGCGGCGGGGCACGGCATTCGGCGACATCAACAATGACGGCAACGTCGACATCGTCGTGCTCAACGTCGGCGAGCCGCCCTCGCTCCTGCTGAACCGCAACGATAGCCCGAATCACCGTGTCTTGTTCAAACTGGTGGGGACGAAGAGCAACAAGGCGGCGATTGGCGTGCGGGTCACGGTGAAGGCGGGCGTGTTGGTGCAATTCGATGAAGTGCGTGGCGGCGGGAGTTACATTTCGCAAAACGATTTGCGGCTGCACTTCGGATTGGGAGCGAACGACAAGATGAGCGAGGTAAGCATTCGCTGGCCGAATGGGGAAACCGAAACTTTGCGGAATGTCCCGGCGGATTTCATTTACACGATCGTCGAGGGGACGGGGATTCAGCAGAAGGGGGTGCTGCCTCCTTTGCCGCAACCCTGAAACCTTTCGATTTCCGGCAGCATTGTCTTGGCTATAAGGCGACTGTGAAGGCTTCTAGCTGTGTTGGTGTGTCCGCCGTTGTCGCCGGGAAATAGGTCAATGCATTATGAAAGAGCGCCGCGCTTCAGAAGGTCGAAGCTGGATGTGGCGCCGCCTCCGCTCCACTGCGCTGTGCAGGGCTTCGCTCCGCTACGGCGGCTAGAGAGTAACTGCAGTGGTGTGTGCGGTGGGAAAGAAGTGCAGGAGGGCATAGGCAAATCGGCTGGAGAATGGCACTTTACCTTGGGGGAAAGATAAGCGTTGGCACGAATGACCTTTCCCCCAAGGAGGCAACTGACATGAGTCGCGACATCAAGTATATCGGTATGGCCGTGCACGAGGAAGCGATTGTGATCGCCGTCCTGAATGGCAGTGGGAAGCTGGTCATGGAAACCATCCTCGAAACCAAAGCCAGCAGCATTCTGCAGTTCATCCACAGTCTACGGGGCGAGCTGCAGGTGAGTTGGGAAGAAGGAACCTGGGCGGCCTGGCTATACGATCTGCTGCAGCCCCAGGTGCAGCAAGTTCTGGTCTGCAATCGGCGCCGGAATGCCCTCTTAAAGGAGGGCAGCAAGAGTGACAAGGTGGATGCGCGTAAGCTGGCCGAGTTGCTGCGCACCGGAATGCTGCGAGCGGTCTACCACGGAGAAAATGGACTACGGACGCTGCGCGAGTTGGCGCGCAGCTATCAGACCATCAGCAAAGATTTGACACGGGTCATGAATCGGCTTAAGGCACTGTATCGAGGCTGGGGCATTCCCTGTACCGGTACGCAGGTCTATGCCCCGCGCTATCGGGAGGAATGGTTGAACAAGATCCCGCAAGCCGGCTTGCGCCGCCGCGCGGAGCTGCTCTATCAACAGCTGGATGGATTGCAGGCCTTGCGGCGAAACCTGCGACCCGAGTTTTTGGCCGAGAGCCGGAAACATAAAGCAGCGAAACTGCTGCGCCAGATTCCCTGCATCGGGCCGATTCGGGCAGCCCGCTTGATCGCACTGATGCAAACCCCGCACGCACCGGTTCCGAAGCAAGCGGCAACTGTGGACCTATAGTGGCCTGGGCATTGAGACGCACGACAGTGCGCAATTCCGCTTTGTCCGTGGACAATTGCAACGCTCCAAGAAACCCCAGCAACTTCGTGGTCTCAATCAGAACCACAACCATGAGATGAAAGAGATCTTCAAGAGTACGGCCACCAGGGCCGGCTGTGGTACGGGACCGTTCCACGATTTCTACGCGGCTTTGCTGGCCAAGGGCATGAAGCCGGAGATGGCTCGTCTGACCCTGGCGCGCAAGATCGCGGCCATTACTTTGACACTTTGGAAGAGAGGAGAACGTTTCGACGCAGAACAACTGAAAGCGCAAGCAGTTTGAGCATCTAACAGAACCCGGGTGATCTCCCAGGTTGGCATGCCTCGGTGGTGGTCCAAATCGGTTCTTGCGATGCTCGGGTTCGAGGGAGAGTATCGATACACTCATTAGGCGCTCTGTGTGCGGAAGTTTCGCACCGAGTCTCCGGCTCAATCCTATGCCCCCTCGGATAACCCAAAAAAGCTGTAGGCCTCGAGTCTCACATAGGATCATGGTTGGCACTTAAGCCAACCCTTCGCTTGCGTAGCTTCGGGAGCCGAATGGGTCGAGCGCCACTGCTTCATGGAACCGTCGAGTTGGGGACAAGCAACTGGGATTGGCATTGCCGCTAGAACGTGCGGCGGGCCAAAGCAACCAAACCAATAACCCCTCTAAGAATGAGGTGGGGCTGGATGTAAGTCACCACACCCGCGTCTTCTCGAGGGGCGGGGAGAAGTTTTTTTTCTTGACATCCTCTTTCATAGGATGCGTGTAATAGCATGTTTCGCCAGTAATCGCCGAAGGCATGTTGCCACTGTCGATTCTTAATGCGGAAAGAGTAATGCTGCGCCCCGGTCCAGCCGGCGCGCAGCGTTTTGCGTTACCAAATAAGCGTGACGTTGCCGTTGTACCTGAAGCTGCTGCTGCTGGAGTTGTGGACATGGAAGCTGGTCGCGTTAGTCACCTGTAGGTCCACCAAATGAGCGAAGTCGATGAACATGATGTGGGTTCCCGCGACAGGGCTGAAGCCTGAGGTAAGCCCGCCCCTGTTACTTTCGAATCCATTCCACACTAATTCGCCGTCAACGGTGGAATTCACCACGGTCATGAGGCTCGATCCAACATTGTCGCACCCGCAGACAACCCCGGTCTGGTCGGCCAAGATCATCACTGGCGTGTTCAAGACGGGTGTGATGTTTGCGCCATTGGTGCCTGGTAAAAGGCTATAGGCGAAAGACGCAGCATTGGGAGTGGTGATGGTCTGAACGGCGTGCCCGACGACCGCAAAAGTCACAGTAGCGACGATTGCAGCCAGAACTAACTTCGCCGGACGAGCAAAGTTGTGACTACGTAGTGTCATTGTCTTCTCCTTTTGCGAATAATCCTCGAATGCGCGGGCAGATGAGAGACAAGGGACTCTTGCGCTCGCGTCCTCACATCACTCCACGGTTCGAGATCTGGTCGAAGCCACCGGGCTTCCGTCCACAAGGTCGCGTCGGGCCGAGCGCGTCCCAAAGAGGACCTTGCCATAACATAGAGCCAAGCCGAGAGCGCCTCCGAGAGTCAAAACACTGGACAACAACTGCATTCTTCGCGCCCGCTCGACAATCTCAGCGGGTCGAATCTCCGAGTTGGCCGAGATGAGGGACGGCGGCAGGACGAACCGATTGTCTTTGATTTTCAGGTGTGGACCACAGGCCTGGAGCAGCAGCCCTAGGGCAAATAGCGCCCAGAAGAACGTCCTGCGCCATCGCCAAGCCGGCCTGAATGCATCCTCGCGCACGGCATACACCATTTGTGCCGCCTGAGCTACACGCGCAGCTTGCGCCTTCAGCTCACGGCACCTTGCTTAGTGCGGAGTTCCCCCGGAATTCGAAGCCTAGACCTACTGATTGCCCCAATTACTTACACTGCGAAGCGGTAGCGGAAGGATACACCAAGAATTCAATTTGTCAAGATGATTTACTCATAAATGGGAATTTGATGAAAGGGCCACTAGCTACTGGCTTTTGGAGTGTCCTAAAGGAAGCCGAGGAGGAGTACCCAAAGATACAGTAGATGGAGAGTACGCCTAGCTGTAGCTCAATACGCAGCGATAGTTGAAGTAATCAGGGCGTTAGCACTCAATGAGAATTGGCCGACCCAGACATTCCATGTGAGCGCCTTATTCAATGCCCAGTTGTTTCTGGATTTGCTCCAGCGGCACGCCCTTCGTTTCCGGAACCAGCGTCTTCACCCAAACAAGTTGGAGAACCATCATGCCGGCAAAGAACGAGAAAACGTAACCGGGAGGGAAGGCTGCGACCATTTTCGGGAAGAAAGTTGTGAGCAAGGCGGCGAAAATCCAGTGCGTGAAGCTGCCGAGGGTCTGACCTTCTGCGCGATGACGATTAGGAAATATCTCGGAGATAAAGACCCAAATGACTGCGCCTTGTCCAATCGCGTGGGCGCCGATGAAGGCGAAGATGCAGACCGGCACAATCGAGAAGTGATTTGTAAAGAAGGCCCAAGCGACCAGGCCGAGGGAGGCAATATAGCCGAACGAGCCAACATAAAGAAGCGTGCGCCGGCCCAGGCGGTCAATCAGCCAGAGGCCGACGAAAGTGAAAACCAGATTGGTCAAGCCAATCCCGATCGATTGCAGCAGCGCAGCCTTTGCGCCGAGACCGGTCAGTTCAAAGATGCGGGGAGCGAAGTACAAAATCGCATTGATGCCGGAAAGTTGGTTGAAGAAAGCAATCAAGATGGCGAGCAGGATCGGCTTGCTTAAACGTCTCGTCCAGAAATGTCCAGACGATGCTTTCTCGGACGATGCGGCGATGATCGTATCCGCCTCGGCTGCGATTTCGGCTTTCGAAGCGTCTGGTTCGATCCGTTGCAGGACTTGCAGGCCGGCCTCTCGGTCCCCTTTTCTGCTTAGCAGCCAGCGGGGACTTTCGGGAAGTCCCAAGCAAAACACCGCGTAGAGCAACGACGGAAACGCGGCCACTCCCAACATCCAACGCCAGGCGTTCTCGCCGATGCCTGCGAGCAGCGCGTTCGACACGAAAGCGATCAGGATACCAAAAACAATATTGAACTGGAACATGCCGGCTAGCCGTCCGCGATGCTTGGGCGGCGCGATCTCCGAGATGTACATGGGGGCAACGACGGTAGAGATGCCGATGCCCAACCCCCCGATCACGCGCGCAACAATGAAAGTGGCGACGTTGGGCGCCAACGCTGAGCCCACCGCACCGACAAAGTAAAGAACGCCGATCCAAAGCAGCGTGGCTTTGCGTCCGAACCGGTCAGCGGGCCAGCCTCCGAGCAGGGAACCGACGACGGTGCCGTAAAGGGCCGAGGCCATGGCAATGCCGTGCAGTCCCGGACTCAGACCCCAGAGCGACTGAATTGTTTTTTCGGCGCCGGAAATAACGACGGTGTCGAAACCGAAAAGAAATCCGGCAAGCGCCGACGTGAGCGACCAGAAGAAGATGCGACCATTCATAAGTGGCAGAGCCGGAGCTTACCAAAAACTTGGTGGGATAGAAACGGAGAACTGAGAACTGTTCTCACCCCTTGCTCAGCGGATAGCCTTTCTCGCGCCAATCCCGAATTCCGCCGTCCATCGAAATCACATTCTTGTAGCCCATCTTCTGCAGGTTGTCGGCGGCCAGCGCCGAGCGGAATCCACCGCCGCAGTAGAGCACTAACTCGGTGTTGAGCTCGGGTACCCGAGCCTCTATGTCGCGTTCTATCACGCCTTTTCCGAGGTGAATCGCGCCGGGGAGATGGTCCTTGGCGAATTCGCTTTCCTCACGCACATCCACCAGCGTGAACTTCTCTCCACGATCCAGCCTGGCTTTCACTTCGTCTACAGTCGTCTCCCGCACGCGTGTCTTCGCGTCGTCGACAATCTTCAAGAAGCGAGGGGGATGTTGGGTGGCCATGAGATCTCCTTTTCCAGTCATTCGACGATAAACATCCTACCAAGTGGTGCTGGATCGCGTATCGTGGTCCAGCCAAATCTCGGTTAGCATGAGCGGGTGAGAGCGAACGGAGCAATTCGGAAAATCGGCCTGGCGCGTGCATTGTCCAAGTTGGGTTACTGCTCGCGCTCGCAAGCGGCGGAACTGATCCGCACGGGCCAGGTAAGCCTGAACGGAAGCGTACGCCGCAATCCGGAGACGCCTGTCCGCCTGGAACAGGACCACATCAAGGTGGATGACAAGCCGATCGGCGCGGCTGAGAAAGTCTATCTCATGATGAACAAGCCGCGCGGTCTGGTGACGACGGCTTCCGACGAAAAAGGGCGGGAGACGGTCTACGCGGCGCTGCGGGCGGCGTTCCGCGGGGAAGAACAATCTGCCGACAGAACGCTTCCTTGGGTGGCGCCTGTTGGCCGCCTGGACAAAGCCAGCGAAGGCTTGCTGCTGCTGACCAATGATTCCGAGTGGGGCGCGCGCATCGCGGCGCCGGAGACGAATTTGGACAAGACCTATCATGTGCAGATCGCAACAGTTGCGGATGAGGCTTTTATACAGGCACTGGTTCGAGGCGCGGAAACCAAAGACGGGGAAGTGCTGCGGGCGAAGCAGGCTCGTCGCTTGCGTTCCGGGCAGAAAAATTGCTGGCTCGAGATCGTTCTCGACGAGGGAAAGAATCGCCAAATCCGGCGGATGATCGAGGCCATGGGCGTCGAGGTGTTGCGCCTGGTGCGGGTGGCGATCGGGCCGCTGCAGTTGGGCGAACTCGTGAAAGGTGAATGCCGCGCTTTGTCTGAGGATGAGAAGCGAGTGCTCGATCGTCCCGTGCGAGGAAGTACCTCGTGAGCAAACTGAATTTTCTTCCTGCTGTCGTCATGGCCGAGCAAATCCGCGAGCGGAAAATCTCTCCCGTAGAACTTGTTGATGCCCACCTGGCGCAGATCAAGAAGCTGAATCCGAAATTAAATGCATTTGTAGAGGTAGACGCAGAGCGGGCGCATCAGGCCGCCCGGGACGCCGAGATCGCAGTCATGCATGGAAAGAAGTTGGGCCCGCTGCATGGCGTCCCGGTCAGCATCAAGAGTTGTTTGGAAGTTGCGGGGATGCATTGCGAGTCAGGCACTCGGCTGCGCGCCGGATTCGTGGCTACGCAGGACGCCCCGCTGGTGGCGCGTTTGCGGGCGGCGGGCGCGATCGTGCTGGGGGTGACCAACACGCCCGAACTTCTCATGGCGTGGGAAACCGACAATCTGCTCTATGGCCGCACCAACAGCCCGTGGGCTCTGGAGCGTACGCCCGGCGGTTCGAGTGGCGGCGAAGCGGCAGCGATTGCCGCGGGCATGTCGGCGGGCGGAGTGGGCAGCGACGGCGGAGGATCCATTCGCGTGCCCGCTCACTTCAGTGGCATCTGCGGGCTCAAACCCACGCCGGGCCGAATTCCCGCGACCGGACACTTTCCAGTGTCGGAGGGGCCGTTCGCATTGATCGGCGTTGTGGGGCCCATGGCGCGTACCGTTGGCGACCTGAAAATTCTGTTCGAGGTGCTGCAGGGGCCGGACGTGGGTGACACGTGTGCAGCGCCGGTTCCGTTGCGCTGGCCAGGCGACGAAGAAGTTAGGAAACTCAGGATCGGATATTTCGAAGATGACGGCCGCACACCCGTCACAGCAGAAACCCGCGCGGCGGTCCGCACTGCCGCTGAAGCCTTGCGCAGCGCTGGATTTCAGGTGGAACGCTTTCAGCCGGAGGGACTCGAAGCAGCGCGGCAACTGTGGTGGAAATATTTTGTCGTCGCTGGCGGCATGCTCCTGCGGCCGATGTTCCAACACCGCGAGTCTGATGTCAGTCCAATCCTGAAACAGTTTTTGGAATGGTCTGCGTCCGAACCCGCTCATACTGGCGAAACACTGCTGGATGCCTGGATTCAGCGCGATGCGCTCCGTGCTCAATTTCTTGCTCAGATGCTGCAGTACCCGATTCTGTTGTGCCCTGCGGCTGCGATCCCGGCGTTCCGCCACGGCGAGCGCAGTTGGATGATAGAAGGCAAGACAGTCGAGTATCTGGACGCGTGGAGCTACACGGAATTCTTCAACCTGTTAGGCAATCCCGGTGTCGTAGTTCCGGTGAGTCAATCTTCGGAAGGCTTGCCCATCGGCGTGCAAATTGTTGGACGGCCATGGGAGGAAGAGCAAGTGTTAGCTGTAGCAGCAGTGCTTGAAAAAGAACGCGGAGCGTGGCGACGACCGCCCATTAGCTGAAGCCCCCACTTTGCAGCGACCCGAAGCATGTTTCAAATAGTTCTGAGGGGCACGGTTTCCAGCCGTGCCCCAAAGAGGTCCAAAAAATCGGGGCTTCAGCCTCTGCGGCCGCCCAATGAACTGTCCGGCAGGGCATTGAGGCACATTCTAGTATTTTTGTACTATTCCGCCTTCCGCTTCCTCTGAGTAACTTGGATGGCGCTACTGTCAGGCTGATTTTCTGACGCAGTAAGCTCTTCGTTTGTCACTCCGATGCGAGACAATTCCCCATCCCAAGCTCTTTCCGTCCGAGTTCTTTACTGGGTTATCGCATTCCTCGTCATTTCGGCAGCCTATCTGTACAGCTTTCCTCAGCCCAATGTCTTCTACGCAGTTGCGGTCCTACTACACGCCGTAGGAGGAGTGCTCGCAACGATCCTGCTGGTCCCGATGTTGTTCCGACTACTGCGCGGCGGAAGTTGGCCCGCCCGCGTCGGCTGGATCCTCATCGCCGTCGGAGCGATTCTCGGCCTGGTTCTGATCAAAACCGGGACTCCGCGCACTGAGTGGATCAAGTTTTATATACACATCGTGATTTCGTTAGCCGGGGTCGGATTTCTAATTGCCGGCCGCCTGGGCAACCCCGCGAGCAGCTTTGCCCCGTCCGCCTTCCGCGGTGCCCTTTGCCTGGTCCTGCTGGGCGCCCTCGGCTACGGCGCACACTACGTGCGTCAGAGTTGGCAGACGCGGAGCCACATCCTGAATCCCGCCATGCCGCCTGACAACATGAACGGAGAAGGCGACGGTCCCGAAGGTGCGTTCTTCCCCAGTTCGGCGCAAGTGTACGGACGTCAGAAAATTCCCAGCAAATTCTTCATGGAGTCCGACTCCTGCAAGCGCTGCCACGAAGACATCTACAATCAATGGTTCAGCTCCGCCCATCATTTCTCGTCATTCAATAACCAGTGGTACCGCAAGTCGATTGAATACATGCAGGACACAATCGGCACCAAGCCCTCGAAATGGTGTGGCGGCTGCCACGACCCCGCCGTTCTGTACAGCGGGCTGATGGACACTCCCATCAAACAGATCGTGCATCGCCCCGAGTCGCAGGCGGGGCTGGGTTGCATGATGTGCCATTCCATTGCCGACGTGAAAAGCACGATGGGCCAGGGAGATTTTTATCTGGAGTATCCGAAACTGCACGAACTGGCGGCGACGCAGAATCCGGTGGCGCGGGCCCTGCATGACTTTCTGATCCGGCTGAATCCTGAGCCGCACCGGCGCGTTTTCCTCAAACCTTTTATGCGTACGCAGACCGCAGAGTTCTGCTCATCCTGCCACAAAGTGCATCTCGACGTTCCGGTAAATCACTACCGCTGGTTCCGCGGCTTCAACGAATACGACAACTGGCAGGCCAGCGGCGTTTCAGGACAGGGCGCGCGGTCATTCTACTATCCACCGAAGCCGCAGCAGTGCGCCGATTGTCACATGCCCGCCGAGGCCTCGAAGGACGCCGGGAATATCGACGGGTTCGTGCACTCGCATCGTTTCCCCGGCGCCAATACCGCGCTGCCGGTGGCGAATGAAGATGCGCCACAGCTCAAGCTGACGGAAGACTTCCTGAAGAACGGCGCACTGACAGTGGACATTTTTGCGCTGTCCCCGGCCCAAGCTCCGCTCAAGCCGAGTGCGAGCACGCAGCAGGAGCTTTCTACGACCTTTGCCGTGGGAGAAGAAGCGGAAAGCAAGGTCAATGCCTCGACCGCGGGAGAAGTGGCTCCCGTCAGCGCTCCTCTGAATCGCGTGCAGCCGCCGTTGCGCCGGGGCGACACCGTGCGCGTCGATGTCGTGGTGCGCACCAAGAAAGTTGGACACTTCTTCCCCGGTGGAACGGTGGATGCCTACGATACTTGGCTGGAGCTGAAAGGCATCGACGATAAGGGCCAGACGATTTTCTGGAGCGGCATGGTCGAGGACAACGGCAAAGGTCCGGTGGAAAAAGGCGCGCATTTTTACCGTTCCTTGCAGGTAGATGCCCACGGTAATCCGATTAACAAACGCAACGCCTGGGCCACGCGGGCCGTGGTTTACGTGAGGCTGATTCCGCCCGGCGCGGCCGATACGGTTCACTACCGCATGCAGATTCCCGAGAACGGGGGCAGCAAGATCACTTTGCATGCCCGGCTGTGCTACAGAAAATTTTCGTGGTGGGAAACGCAGTTTTCTTTCGCGGGCGAGCCTGACCCCAGCAAGCCCAACGCGGTTGACCCAGACTATGATGACCGACCCTTCGTTTTTACCGCGTCGCTGAACGGCGTTTCAGCGAAGCGGGAGAAGATTCCGGATGTGCCGATCGTCACCATTGCGGAGGACGAGGTCACATTGCCAGTTGTAGCTCACAAATCCCCGGCTGCCGAGCCGAAGACCATCACGCGCAAGGACGAGTGGCAACGCTGGAACGACTATGGCATCGGCCTGTTTCTGCAAGGCGATCTGAAAGGAGCGGCTGCCGCTTTCCAGAAAGTCACCGAAGCGGATTCCAACAATCCCGATGGCTGGGTAAACATTGGCCGCGCCGCCGTGCAGGAAGGTGATATGGAACGCGCCCGCACTGTGCTGGAGAAGGCGCTGACCTTGAGTCCGGCGCTGGCGCGTGCGAATTTCTTTTACGCCAAAGTGTTGCGCTCCGACGGAAACTATGCGGGCGCCGCAGACCGCCTGCGCAAGGTTTTGGAGCAGTATCCGAGAGACCGGGTTGCACTCAACGATTTGGGCCGCGTGCTCTTCCTCGAGCGCAAGTATGATGACGCGGTGAGAGTTCTGAATTCCGCGCTGACGATTGATCCGGAAGATTTGCAGGCGCACTATAACCTGATGCTATGCTACAGCGGCCTGGGCAACGAGAAGCTGGCCAAGGAACATCAGGCCCGTTATCTGCGGTTCAAGGCCGACGAATCATCGCAGGCCATCACGGGCCCGTATCGCCAATTGCATCCGGAAGATAACAACGAGCGCCAAGCGGTGCACGAGCATGTGTCGGTAACCTTGCCGCCCACCTCAAATTATGTGCGGACAGCCGCCCCGGCTGTCCAGCCGGGCAAAGCCCGGCTCGGGTCCACCACTACCTCCGCAGAGGCCTCCAGATAATGCGCACCATCTCAATGCAATTTACCACCGAGGCACCCTTCGGCTGCGCTCAGGGCAGGCTCCGACACGGAGAAAGACAAAAGGTGTTTTCTCTAACGTCCCTCTGTGTCTCTGTGCCTCTGTGGTTATTGATCTGCGGCCTTACGTCAGCAAGCTCTGCCCAGCAAATCCACTTCCGCGACATTACCGCGCAAGCTGGCATCCACTTCACTCACAACAACGGCGCCTTCGGAAAGAAGTGGCTGCCGGAGACCATGGGTCCCGGCTGCGCCTTCATTGACTACGACAACGATGGCTATCCCGACATCGTTCTGGTAAATGGTGAAGACTGGCCCGGACACACGAAAGCCGGGGCCACCACGCTCAAGCTCTACCACAACAACCACGACGGCACGTTCACAGATGTAACGCGCAAGGCTGGCCTTGCTGTCCCCATGTTCGGCCTGGGCGTCGCCGTCGGCGACTACGACAACGACGGGTTCGATGATCTCTTCATCACCGCTCTAGGGCAGAGCCATCTGTTTCACAACAACGGCAACGGCACCTTCACCGATGTCACCAAGTCCGCCGGGATGATTGGTCCCAACGAATTCTCCACCAGCGCCGCCTGGGTGGATTACGACCGCGACGGCAAGCTCGACCTGGTCGTCGCCAACTACGTGCAGTGGAGCGAGCAGACCGATCTCTACTGCACGCTGGACGGCGCGCATAAGTCATACTGTACGCCGGAGTCGTACAAGGGGACGTCGCTACGGCTTTGGCACAACCTGGGTGGCGGCAAGTTTGAAGATGCCACGCAAAAGGCCGGCCTGGGTGATCCCACTTCGAAAAGCCTCGGCATTACAATCCTCGACTACAACGGTGACGGCTGGCCCGATATTCTGATCGCCAATGACACTCAGCCCAACAAACTTTACCTCAATAAAAAAGACGGCACATTCGAAGAGCGCGGCGTCGCCGCCGGCATTGCGTTCAGCGAGGATGGCGTGGCGCGCGCCGGCATGGGCGTGGACGCCGCCGACTACGATCGCAGCGGCCATCCCAGCGTTCTCATCAGCAACTTCGCCAACCAGATGGTCTCGCTCTACCACAACGAGGGCAGCGGACTTTTCGTCGACGAGGCTCCGCAATCCGAAGTCGGACGGGCTACGCTGGTTACGCTCGGCTTCGGCTGCTTCTTTTTCGATTACGACAACGATGGCTGGCCTGATGTTTTCGTCGCCGACGGCCACATCGAAGACCAGATCGAACGCGTGCAGAAACGCGTGAGTTACGCCGAGCCTCCGCACCTGTTCCGGAATCTCGGCGGCGGGAAGTTTCAGGAAGTGACGACTCAGATGGGCAGCGCATTCGCCGCCCCAAAAGTGGCGCGGGCCGCAGCCTACGCCGACATCGATAATGACGGCTTTCCGGATATTGTGCTGACCACGAATGCCGGTCCGGCTTATTTATTCCACAACGAGGGTGGATCGAATCACAGCCTGCGGGTGAAGTTGGTCGGCACAAAATCGAACCGGGACGGCATTGGCGCGGTCGTGCGTGTGACCTCGGGTAACGACAAAGACAAACAATGGAAGATGCTGCGCTCCGGCTCGAGTTATCTTTCACAGAGCGAATTGGTGTTGACGTTCGGGCTGGGTACGCAAGCGAAAGCCGACAGCGTTGAGATTCAATGGCCCAGCGGCCAGGTAGATAAGCTCTCGAACATCAACGCCGGCCAGACCGTCACCGTGCAGGAAGGGAAGGGCGTGATCGCGAGCCGCGCTTATGGGAAGGCGGCCGTGGCTTCGAAAACTAAATGATCCGCTCAACTATCATCCTGAGCGGAGTAATTGCGTTCGCGATAGCGAAGGCAATTGCGGAGTCGAGGGATCCCTTGCAACTGGACGCGACCTCCGGAGCTTCAGGGGATTCCTCTTGGAATCCGCCCACGGCGCGAACTTCTCCGCGAGAATGCCTTGCCACAATCGCGCAGCATCGGGAGTGCTAGGGATCCTTCGACTGCGTATGGCCGCGCGAAGCGCGTCCATACTCCACTCAGGATGACAGACGTTCGGGTTCCTCTGTGTTCTCTGTGCCCTCTGTGGTTAAATCGTTATCGAATGACTTCACGAATCCCAGTTGGTTTGGCCGGCATCATCCTGGCCGCGTTCGGCCTGTTTACCACCGCTCCGCAAACTGAATCGAAGCCCACGAACCCGGTTGAAGCGGCGCGCCTGAATAATCTTGGCACCGCCTACATGAACCAGCAACTTTTCGAGAAAGGCCTCAAGGCGTTCCAGCAAGCGGCTGCCCTCGATCCCAAGTTGGCGATTGCGCGCCTCAATGAAGGCATCGCGTTCCTGAACCTGCAGAAGGTAGACGAAGCTAAGGCTGCTCTCGAGAACGCGCTCAAGCAGGATCCGAAGAATCCGAATGCGTGGTACAACTTAGGCCTGCTCGCCAAGAACACCGGCGACGCGCAAGCAGCAATTGACGCGTTCAAGCGGGTGACCGAGCTCGATCCCAACGACGCGGACACGTGGTACTTCGTCGGCACAGCCTACGTGCAGGCGAAGCAATTTCCGCAAGCCATCGACGCCTTCCAGCACGCGCTCAAACTCAACCCGCGGCATGCCTCGGCGGAATTCGGACTCTCGCGGGCCTACCAGCAGGCCACCGACGTCGACCACGCCCGCGAACATCTGAAAAAATTCCAGTACATCACGCAAAACAAAATCGGCGTGCCCATGAGCCTGGCCTATGGCGAGCAGGGCCAGTACTCGCGCGCGGTGGAATCGCCTTCGGCAGTGTTAAAAGCACCCGCGCAGATCAAGCTGCACTTTGTCGACGTGACGGCGCAGGCGGGGCTGGTAACCAAGCCAGACATAAGCGAGTCGCACGGCCTTGGCGCGGCGCTCGGCCCTGGTGCTTGCTTCCTCGATTACGATAACGACGGCAAGGTCGACCTTTTTCTCCCGGATAATGGAGCGAATGGCGGGATGTCGCTCTACCACAATCTTGGCGGGGGCAAGTTTGAGGATGTAAGCAAAAGCGCTGGCCTCGACTCGGAACAGCACGCCATCAGCTGCACTGCCGGTGATTACGACAACGATGGCTTCACTGATCTCGCTGTGAGCTTCGGTGACCACGTTGTCCTTCTGCACAACGAGAAGAACGGAACCTTCAAGGACGCTACGCAATCCGCCCGCCTCGGCCAAGTAAAAGTGGACAAGGATTCATTCTGTCTTGGCCTAACTCTGATTGATTACGATCACGACGGCGATTTGGACCTTTACATAACGAAAGCGTCGAAACATGCTCTGGAAGAAGACTACGGCCCGACCGCTGTGCCGTTTTCCGGTGAGAAGGCTCGTCAACCAGCGATTCCCGAACGGGTGGGAAAGTGGGCGAACGAGCTCTGGCGAAACGACGGGAACGGAACCTACGAAGACGTAAGCAACGTGATCGGATTGGCTGCACAGGGCTTCTACACATTTGCAATCGGCACTGACTACAATAACGATCGCGCCGTGGATATCGTGGCTTCGGGATTCCGCAGTGACATAACTGTTTTCGAAAACCCACGCGAAGGAAAGTTCCCCGTTCGTAAGCCTTTCCCCGGATGGATCGATGCCGTTGGGGCGGCAGTCCTCGACTTTGATCACGACGGGTGGATGGACCTGGCTTTCACCCAATCTGGCGGGGGAGGCCCAACACTCTGGCGCAATAACCACGGCAAGACCTTCGAGCGAGTTGAGTTTCCCAAGGTCAACTGGATTCGATCGTTTGGCATCGCCGCCTTTGACTACGACAACGACGGCTGGGTCGACCTCGTCGCCGTTGGCGAGACCAAAGACGGCAAGGGCGAAGTTCGCCTGTTCCGTAACCTCGGGCCTGATGGGTTCAAAGACGTCACCACCGACGTTGGCCTCGACGAGATTCAACTCAAAGATCCCCGCGCCATCATCACCGGAGACTACGATGGCGACGGCGCCACCGACCTGCTGATCACGCAGAATCACGGCCCCGCTGTACTGCTGCGCAACGAAGGCGGCAATCAGAATCACTGGCTGCGCCTTTCGCTCAAGGGATTGAACGACAACAAGTCCGCCATCGGCACCAAGGTCGAAGTGTTTGCCGGCGGCAACCGGCAGAAGTTCGAAATCTATGGCTCCAACGGCTACCTCGGCCAGAATTCGCCGTATCTCACCGTTGGCCTCGGTGACGCGAAAGAGGCCGACATCGTGCGCATGCTGTGGCCCACTGGCGTTCTGCAGGATGAGATCAATGTCGCCGGTGACAAGCAGCAGGACTTCCTCGAGATCGATCGCCGCGGCAGCTCCTGCCCCACGTTGTTTGTGTGGAATGGCGAGCGCTACGAGTTCGTTGCCGACATGCTGGGCGCGGGCGTCGTCGGACACTGGGTTGGCCCCGGTCAACGGGATATTCCGCGTCCGGTTGAGTACATCAAGATCGATGGCGGCAGGATTCGTGAGAAGGAAAATCCCCACTTCTCCCAAAACCAGGGAGAAGTGGGGCACCCGGACACGAATAAGACCTTGAGTTTCCGCTTCATGGAGCCGCTGGAAGAAGCCGTCTATCTCGATCAGGTGCGCCTGCTCGCCGTCGATCATCCCGCAGACGTCGACGTGCATCCCAACGAATACTTCGCCTCGAATCCGCCGTATCCGCAGTTCAAAGTCATAGTGAGCCGCGATGCTCGTCCTCCCGCCGGAGCTTGGGACGAACACGGCCACAACGTTCTCCCCGATTTGTTAGCACATCGCTACTTCGGCGATTTCGCGTTGACGCAGTTCCAGGGCTTCGCCAATCCGCACAACCTCACCCTTGATCTCGGCGAGCCTTACCGCGGCGGAGCGCTCTGGCTGCTGTTACATGGCGAGATCGAATATTTCTCCGCGAACAGCATGTACGCGGCGTCGCAGGCTGGAGTGCAGGCCATCTCTCCTTACCTTGAAGCGCTCGGTGCGAACGGAGAATGGTCGCGCGTAGTCGACGATATGGGCTTTCCCGCTGGCGGTCCGCGTACTATGACCGCGGATCTCAGCGGCAAGTTGCCGCCGGGCACGCAGAAGATTCGCATCACCACCAATCTGCAGATTTATTGGGACAGCATCCTGATTGATCGCACGTCGCAGAAGCCGAATCAAAGCGCGGGTCGGTCCGTACACCTGACGACCGTTCCACTCTCCCGCGCTGATCTGCAATTCCATGGCTTCCCGCTGAAGATCGAAGGCAAGCCTCCCGGCAACGTCCAATACATCTACGAGAGGACGAGCGCGACCGGCCCGTACACGCGCCCGGCAGGAACTTATACGCGCTACGGCGACGTGCTCCCTCTGCTGATCGCGACCGATGACAGGCTCGCAGTATTTGGATCAGGGGACGAAGTTCGTTTGGATTTCGATCCATCGAAGTTGCCCGCACTTCCCGACGGCTGGGTGCGCGATTACTTCTTCGCCGCTAACGGCTATGAGAAAGACATGGACTTCTACGCCGCCGAAGGAAACTATGTTGCGCCGCTGCCGTTCTTAAGCATGGGCGAGTATCCGTATGCGCCGAAGAAGTCGTTCCCGCTGGATGATGCGCACGTGAACTATCTTCTCGAATACAACACGCGCCACATGTCAGGGAATGAGCAGCGCGGGTATTGGTTCGACTACACCAGTCCGAAATAGGCAGGTGAACGAGACTCGAATATTGCTGCTAAGCGCAGACTAGAAGCGGTCGGGCCACTTGCGAGCGCCGTGGAGAAGGGCGAGCACTGCGATGCGGTTGCGGTGAACGCGGTAGGCAATGAGGAATGGAGTGGCTGGAATTACCAGTTCACCAGTTCCGGAAACGCGTCCACGGCGTCCGACTTCGGAGTGGCGCTCGAGTAATTCCACCGCGGAGAAAATGCGCTCCAACATCGTGTCCGCTGCCGAAGGGGGAACTTTCGCGGTCCCAGTAGTCGTAAGCGGCGCGCAGATGCCGTTTGGCTCGCCTGGACCAGACAATCTTCACTTCTGACGCCGCCACTTTGCGGCCATCGCCTTGACCTTGCGATGATCCACGACCTGGCCGGCGTCAGCTTCGGCAAGCCCGGCCTCAATCTGTTCCAAATGCCACGGCTCGAAATTGATCAGAACGCGAAGGCACACCTTAACAGAATCGTTTTAATATTGACATTTTTACCCCTCCCATAATCCAATAGCCGGACCCATGGAAACCGCCTCAGCTGCAGTTTCATCCTCGGCCCCACGTCTGCGCCGCACACTCACGCTTTGGGACTTGATCTTTTACGGAATCGTTCTTATCCAGCCCATCGCGCCCGTCCCGCTGTATGGCGTGGCCCAGAAACTTTCCGACGGCCACTTCGTCACCATCATTCTGATTGCGTTGTTCGCCATGCTGATTACAGCGGTCAGCTACGGACGCATGGGGGCGCTGTATCCGACCGCGGGTTCGGCCTATACGTATGTGGGGCGCGGACTCAACCCGCATTTGGGATTTCTAGCGGGCTGGGCGATGATCCTCGACTACCTGCTGCAGCCGCTTATCAACACCGTGTGGATCTCGACGGCGCTGCACGAGCGCTACTTGCCGCAGATCCCATACATCGCGTGGGCTGCGCTCATTGCTGGAATCATGACGGTTCTTAATCTGGCAGGAGTTAAGTCATCGGCGCGGGCCAACAAGGTGTTGCTGGCAGTCATGTCGGTGGTGGTGGCTGCTTTCGTGTGGCTCGCGATTCGCTACTTGTGGCACGGGCAAGGGTGGGCCGGTTTGTTGTCGACCGAGCCGTTCTATAACCCCAAGACATTCAATTCGCATAAGATCCTGACCGCGACGTCGTTTGCGGCACTTACCTATATCGGCTTTGACGGCGTGACAACTCTTGCTGAAGATGTTGAGAATCCAAAACGCAACGTGCTGTTAGCCGTGGTGCTGACCTGTATTTTTGCGGGTGTGTGCAGCGGGTTTGAAGCATACCTCGGGGCGCGAGTGTGGCCTGACTGGCACTCTTTCCCGAACCTTGAAACCGCGTACATGGACATCTGCAAACGCGTCGGCGGCCTGCTGCTGTTCAACGCGATGGGCTTCATCCTCATCGTGGCGGCCTTTGGCAGCGGATTGACGGGCACTCTCGGCGCCGCGCGGCTGCTCTTTGGCATGGGACGCGACGGGGTCTTACCGCGCAAGTTTTTCGGATACTTGAAACCAGGCAGCAGCACGCCGACCTACAACATTCTTCTGATCGGCGGGCTGGCCTTTGCCGGGGCTGTCCTGCTCAACTACATTGGCAGCGCGTATGAACATGCTGGCGAACTGCTGAATTTCGGCGCGTTCCTCGCATTCATGGGAGTTAATTTCGCCTGTTTCTGGCAGTTCTCGATGTTGGCCAAGCCAGGCTACAAAAGGAACCTGTTGCGCGACGCCGTGCTGCCGCTGATTGGCTTCGCGTTCTGTGGCCTGATCTGGTGGAACCTGAACAGCCTGGCAAAGACCGTCGGTGGCATATGGTTTGCTGTTGGGCTACTCTACGTTGGGTACAAGACGAACTGGTTCCGCGCCGCCCCGGTAATGATCGATTTCAGCGATTCATAGGAAGATGTTACCGTGCTGGGAGCAATCAACATTGTCGCGTTCGTTCCCACCAAAGACTCTGAGAAGGCGAGGGCCTTTTACGAGGGCGTGTTGGGACTTCGCTTTGTGAAAGATGATGGATTTGCGCTCGTGCTGGATGCGAATGGAATCACGATACGGGTAGCGAAGGTCCCGGACTTCAAGCCGGCGCAGTTCACCATTCTCGGATGGCAGGTTTCGGATATCGAAAGCGTAGTACGGGGTCTCCAGAAGAAGGGAGTCCATTTCGAGATCTTCGGATTCTTCAAGCAGGATGATCTTGGAATTTGGACTGCTCCCACGGGAGACAAGGTCGCGTGGTTCAAGGATTCCGACGAGAATGTCCTGTCGGTGTCGCAGCATGCCTGAGGGGGCATGCGCATCGTAGACGCGCCTAAACAAATCAAACGCAACAAGTTATGCTATGGAAGAGAGAGGCGTCCCCGAACTGCTCTTTGACAAGCGGGGCGTTCCCACGATCAAGTATGCAGCGCGTGTTGAAGATTTCCCAAACCGTACTTTCCGCATTTCTTTCCCTGACTATTCCGCTGCTTTCCCTCGACCTCGCGGCGCAAAATCCGTCCGCTGCGACCCCTTCCGTGACCTTGCCTGGTTCTCAGAGCCCCTTCCTCGGCAGCGAACCCGAGGGCAAAGCCAGCTCGGTAGTGCTTCAACTCAGCTTTAAGGAAGCAATCGCCCGGGGCCTGCGCAACAATCTCGGCCTCTTGCTCTCCGACGACCAGACCATCACGGCCCGCGGGGAAAGATGGAAGGAGCTGAGCAATCTTCTGCCCAACGTGCAGGCCCGCCTGCAAGAGGACGTACAGACTCAGAGTCTTACTGCTTTAGGATTGAAACCCAGCGTTTTTCACCTTCCCGTTCCCCGTGTGATTGGTCCGTTCAACTACTTCGATGCACGTGCTTCCCTCAGCCAGTCCCTCTTTGATTTCAAAAGTATCGAGAAGACGCGTGCTGCCTCGGAGAGCTTAAAATCTGCGCGATACAGCTACAAGGATGCCCGCGAGTTGGTTGTGCTGGCCGTGGGGAACGCCTACCTGCAAGCCATAGCGACTAATGCCCGCATTGAAACTACCGAATCCCAAATCAAGAGCGCTCAGGCTCTGTACGACAGAGCCGTCGACCAGCAGAAAGCAGGAGTTAGTCCTGCGATCGATACCCTCCGTGCTCAAGTCGAATTGCAAACGCGGCAACAGCAGCTTATCGTCGCTCGCAATGACTTTGCCAAGCAAAAGCTTTCAATCGCGCGCATCATTGGCCTTGCGCTGGGTCAGGAATTCACTCTCACAGAAAAAGCTCCCTATCAGGAACTGACGCCACTGCCTCTCGATACGTATCTGCAACGTGCCTATGCCTCGCGCTTCGACTATCAGGCAGCAATGGCGCAGGTGCGAGCTGCGGAATTATCGCGCAAGGGGGCCGCCGCGGGACGCTATCCTTCGCTTGATCTGAACGCGAACTTCGGGGACATCGGCGTGACTCCTGCACAGTCGAACGGGACGTGGCAGGTCAATGCCGGTCTCACCATTCCAATTTTTACGGGAGGTAAGGTCCACAGTGATGTCTTGGAAGCCGACGCGCAACTCAGGCAGGCTCGCTCTCAACTCGGCGATCTGCGCGGTCGTATCGATTACGAAGTACGGACCGCACTGCTCGATCTGAGTGCGGCGGCGCAGCAAGTCGAAGTGGCCCGGAGCTCGGTAGACTTGGCCGAACAAACCCTGACCCAATCCCAGGACCGCTTTTCTGCCGGGATTGCGGACAATCTTGAAGTGGTTCAGGCTCAGGAGACAGTCGCGAGTGCGCACGAGAGTTACATTCAGAGCCTGTATGCGCACAATCTCGCCAAAGTCGAGTTGGCGCGAGCGATCGGCGATGCGGAAGAGGGAGTCAAACGATATTTGAAAGGCAGCGACTAGCCTATGGAACAGACCACGCAGAGCCCGCCTGCTCAAGCGGAGAAGCCTGACACCAGTACTAAACCCCTGCCTGCAACGGAACGGGACTTTCGCCGCACCCCCTCGCGTTCCAGTAGTCCCGGTTTCCGGATAGCTGTAGTCATCGTTGTGATCGTGCTGCTTGTGGTCGGATTCTTCATCTACCGTTACGTAACCAGCTACGAATCTACTGATGACGCACAGGTCGATGGTCACATCAATTCCATCAGCGCCCGGATCTCGGGCCACGTGATCAAACTGAATGTTCAGGACAACCAGTACGTTCAAGCTGGAACCGTGCTGGTGGAGATTGATCCTGCGGACTACCAGCTTGCCTACGAGCGCGCCAAGGCAGACTTTGAGGATGCGCAAGCTGCGGCCGTCGCCGCTGGCGTTAGTGTTCCCATCACTTCGGTCAACACCACGAGCCAGGTGTCTGCCACGCAGGCGGATGTCGACAGCGCGCGCGCGGGAATCCAAGTAGCGAAGCAGCAACTGGAGGCGGCGAAGGCTCAACTGCAGCAGGCTGAAGCTAATAACGTAAAGGCCCAGAACGACCTGGTACGTTACAAGCAACTGATCGACAAGCAGGAGATTTCACAACAGCAGTACGATCAGGCGACGGCTGCCGCCGATGCCAGTGCAGCGGGCGTCGCGGCTGCACGCGCCAGCGCCGCCGCAGCGCAGCAGCAAGTCATTCAGGCGCAGGGCAAACTGGCCCAGGCTGAGGCCAATTGGCGTTATGCCAACACGGCACCCAAGCAAATGCAGATCACGCGGGCGAGGGCCGTCTCAGCGGAGGCCGAAGCGCAACGCAAGAAGGCCGACCTCGATCAGGCCCGCTTGAATCTGCAGTACACCAAAATTGTTGCTCCGGTGAATGGCATCGTCAGCAATCGCACGGTCGAAATCGGTCAGAACGTCACTGTTGGCCAGGAACTGATGAAGCTGATCAATCTCGACGACGTCTGGATCACCGCGAACTTCAAAGAGACCCAACTCCGCGAGATGAAGGTTGGTCAGCGCGCGACTGTCGAAGTCGATGCGACTGGACGAAAATACAACGGCAAGGTCGACAGCATCGCCGGCGCCAGCGGTGCGCGTTTCAGCCTGCTACCTCCAGAAAATGCCACCGGAAACTACGTAAAAGTCGTGCAACGCATTCCGGTCAAGATCGTGCTCGATCCTGGCGAGAACAAAGATCACGAGCTGCGGCCCGGCATGTCAGTAGTACCCAAGGTCTGGATTCGGCAATGAGCGCTGCGACTGCCAGTATGGATCAGGCCGACGCCTGGCGTCCGGCCATCAATCCATGGATCATCGCCATCACGGTTACGCTGGCGACGTTCATGGAGGTGCTCGACACCTCCATCGCAAACGTCGCCCTGCCCCACATTGCGGGCAGTCTCTCGGCGGGGCAGGATGAGAGCACCTGGGTCCTCACTTCTTACCTGGTTTCCAATGCCATCGTGCTCCCCCTGAGCGGCTGGCTGTCGTCCATCATGGGACGCAAGAATTTTTACATGAGCTGCGTCGCCCTGTTCACTGTAAGTTCTTTTATGTGCGGGCTGGCGCCGAATCTGGCTACGCTCATTATTTGCCGAGTGCTCCAGGGTGCTGGCGGAGGCGGCCTGCAGCCCAGCGAGCAGGCTATCCTCGCGGATACGTTTCCTCCCGCCAAACGCGGCATGGCCTTTGCCGTTTACGGTATCGCCGTGGTGACTGCCCCCGCCATAGGTCCTACCCTGGGTGGTTGGATCACCGACAATTTCACCTGGCGCTGGATTTTTTTCATCAACATTCCCGTCGGCATTCTTTCGATTCTGCTCACGTCACGTCTCGTTCAAGATCCGCCCTATTTCAGACGGCGCAAGCTTAGCGAAACCCGAATCGACTATGTGGGCCTTGGTTTCGTAGCGCTCGGGCTGGGTGCCCTTCAGATCGTCCTCGACAAAGGCCAGCGCGACGACTGGTTTGAGTCGCATTTCATCCTGACCCTCTCGGTGATCGCCGTGGCTTCCCTGATCTTTGTGGTCTTCTGGGAATGGAGGCACAAGGATCCAATCATCGACCTGCACCTGTTCCGTGATCGCACCTTCGGTGTCTCCAATTTATTAATGTTCATGCTGGGATTCGCACTACTTGGGAGCACGCTGTTGCTACCGCTCTTCATGCAGACCATGCTAGGGTACACGGCTCAGAAGGCCGGCTTTGCCCTGATGCCTGGCGGATTCGCCATCATGCTGCTGCTGCCCCTGGTGGGATTCTTGTTGTCACGCTATTCGCCTCGCTGGCTTCTTGTTTTCGGGTTGATCGTCCTTTCTTCGTCGCTGTTTCACATGACCACGTTCAATCTTGAAATCGACTTCCGGACCACGGCCACGGCCCGCATGCTTCAGGCAGTGGGGATGGCCTTCTTGTTCGTCCCGATTAACACGGCCGCGTATGCTTTTCTGCCTCGCGAGAAGAACAATGCAGCCTCCGGCTTGATGAATCTGGCCCGGAACATAGGCGGCAGCGTGGGCATCTCCTTCGTGACCACAATGCTCGATCGGCGCACCCAGGTACACATGACGGATTTAGCGAGCCACCTCAGCGCCGCCAATCCTGCCCTCCGCTCCATGCTGCAGGGTGCCGCGCAGGCCATGCGGGCTCACGGTGCGAGTGCAGCCGGAGCTACCCAACAGGCATACGCCCTGATCCAGGGAACGGTTATAAGACAGGCAACCATGCTGGCCTATATCGATTGTTTCTGGCTTCTTGGTGTGGCCATAATGGCCATGATTCCGATGGTATTCCTGATGAAAAAATCCAAGCCCGGCGGACTCGCAGTACACTAGATGGCAGCCATGTTTCGGCTCATCACCATTGAGCGCGAGTACGGATGTGGCGGCGGCGCCATTGCCGCCAAACTGGCCCAGCACCTCGGATGGAAGCTCTGGGACCACCTCTTCACGGACGAAATTGCCCGCATCGCCAACGTGGATCCTTCCGCCGTGATGCGCTGCGACGAAAGAATGGACAGCCGGGTCTACCGCCTGGCGAAAGCTTTCTGGCGCGGCAGCTACGAGCGCAGTTCGGCGCTTGGCAATCAAGCTTTTGATACGGACCGGATGGTGTCCATGATGGAGGAGATCACGGAGAGAATTGCGCAAGAAGGAAATGCTGTCGTGGTTGGACGCGGCGCCCCGTACTTTCTGCGGGAACGCTCTGACGCCTTTCACGTCTTTCTCTACGCCCCCCGCGCCGAGAAAGTCCGCCGCCTGCGTGCAGACGGATCCAGCGAGTCAGATGCCGAAGAACTGGTCGATGCCGTGGACCGGGAGCGCATCGCCTACATCAAACACTACTTCAATGCCGACTGGCCAACGCGCTCTCTCTATCACCTGATGCTGAACACCGCCGTGGGCGATGAGCCGGTCATCCAGACCATCCTGAACACCATGCATCTAGTTGAAGGCCGCCCGAAGGCGACCGACTACGAGCGTCCCCCGGTTCCGGCCAATCGCTAGTTCCAGCAAGTCGCTAGTTCTGGAAAATCGTTGAGCCGGCGGATTGGTTCCGGCTGAGGATAGGGCTGCCGTCGGATGAGAAGCAGTGAACTAGCTCTTGTGAGCGATCACAGGCCGCTGCGGCGCCGGACAGCAGTCTTCTGCGCAAACATCCGGCCTCGGACCGAGCGATCCCAAGGCGCTTCGCTCAGATCCCGGATTTATGCGTTCCAGAATTAGTTCACGGATCATCCCGATGAATTTCGGATGCACTCCCACCGTCTTCGCCCGCGCCATCGGCAGCGCCAGCGAATCGCAAAGATGTCGCGCTTCGATATCGAGGTCGTAGACCACTTCCATGTGGTCCGAGATGAAACCTATCGGCGCGAGTACTACGGCTCTCGCGAGATTGTTCGCCCTCACGCTACGCAGGTAGTCCAAAATGTCAGGCTCCAGCCACGGTTGACCCGGAGTTCCGCTGCGACTCTGGAACACCAAAACGTCGTTCGTGACGCCTAGCCGTCCGGAGACGAGCCGCCGGACCTCCTCGAGCTGGCGGACGTAATCGCTGGTGTTCGCCATCGAAACCGGAATGCTGTGTGCGGTGTGGACAACCTGAACATTCTGCCGTGCGCCGGCAGGAATGGACTGCAGCGCATCCTGCACCCGTTCCATGGTTGCATCGATAAATCCCGGATGGTTAAAGAACACCCGCAGCTTGTCTACTTCCGGAGCGCCGGGACCGACTTCGTTTTGTGCGCGGGCAATGTCTTCCCGATACTGCCTGCATCCGGAGTAAGAACTGTAGGCTGAAGTGACGAATGCAAGCGCCCGCTGGACACCTTCCTGCTTCATCTCCCGCAATGTATTCGTCAAGAGGGGATGCCAGTTGCGGTTGCCCCAATAGACTGGCAGCTTGGGCCCGTTCCGCTCCAGTTCCGCTTCCAGCGCGGCAATCAGCTCCCGCGTCTGCTGGTTGATGGGACTCTTGCCACCAAAATGGTAGTAGTGCTCCGCCACCGCTAGCATGCGCTCTTTCGGGATGTTCCGCCCGCGCAATACATTTTCTAGAAAGGGAATGACGTCTTCCGGCGATTCCGGTCCACCAAAAGAAACAACGAGGATTGCGTCGTACTTCATATATCGGTTCAATCCGGCTCGAGCTCGCCCCACACGATAGCACTCGGCGCTTCTGGCATGGCCGCTCTGGAAACTCTCTATGCTACAAGATTCTACGGGGTCGAAAAATTGATGGACCTGAAGATGGAACAGGGCGGTGGTCAAAGGCGACGCGAACAGCCGCGGCATGGCCTTTTTCGGCAACCGGCCATAGGGTTTGGGGCGCTAAGGCAATTCCCTTACATGTACTTCCGTGTCTTTTCTTTTTAGACCGCATGGATAAAATCAGAACACTCAACAGCCCGCTTCGTCGCATTTAAATTTCAAGGAAATTGCTGATGGCTTTGCTGGGGCGCATCTCCGCCTCAAGGTTCAAAGCCGTTACTAAGGAGGTTGTGTGCGTTTCTCCCCCACTATTGCAAGCAGGTTGCGGCAGATTGTTTTCATTGCTCTGGCTCTGGCCACGATCAGTCTTACCGGATGCGGTTCTTCGGCTTGGCCGGGAGCTGCCACGCCCTCTACGCACGTACCGCTTTCCCCGCCGCCAACTTCAACCTCTAGTTCGACCTCCACTTCAACTTCTACGACTTCAACTTCAACCTCTGGCTCAACCTCTACCTCTGGCTCAACCTCTGCCTCTGGTTCTGGGTCAACCACAACCACTACCACTACCACTACCACTACCACTACCACTGCCACTGCCACGCCTGTGCTTCTCTATAACGGAACCGGGACTTCATCGACGGATGTGGCAGCCGTCGAAGCGCAGTTGACCACTCTGAAACTAACGTATGCGACGGCCAACACATCGCAGCTGGATGCTATGACTGAGACACAGATGAACGCCTACAAGCTGTTTATCGTGCCAGGCGGAAATTCAATCACTATCGGCGACAACCTTTCCAAGAATGCTACAACGAACGTCCGGAACGCTGTATCGAACGGCCTACATTACCTGGGAATATGTGCCGGCGGCTTCTTTGGGGGTTATTCAATTTACAACGGCCTGGATCTGACCTCGGGTGCGTGGTTTAACTTCTACGCCGATTATTTCAAGGGCATCAACAAGGAAGCGGTTGAAATTTCTTTTCCCGCTAGCAGCAAGCTCGACATCTACTGGCAGGATGGTCCCCAGTTCACTGGGTGGGGCAATATTGTCGGCAAATACCCTGACGGCACTCCGGCAATCGTGGAGGGCAGTTATGGAAAGGGGTTCGTGATTCTTTCCGGCGTACATCCCGAGGCTCCCGCCAGTTGGAGAATAGGAATGACCTTCACCACGTCTCTGGCAGTAGACCTAGCCTACGCTGACACTTTGATTACCTCTGCCCTGAACGGTACATCGCTACCGCACTTCTGACGTGGTCGTCACAGCATGCGGACGCGGCACTTAGAGCTGCCCCAACGCCAGGAATGGCTTGGGTCCGGGAACTCGCCCGGTCCCAAGCTCTTCTGACCTGCTCGAATGACGTACGCGAACGTTTCAATCAAGAGCGATCGACGCGTCCGCCGATAAGCGGGGACGCCTCCTGCACGACCTTCCAGCTGTTTTCGATGTAGAAATCTCCAGAGGCGATTTTCCCGGGCTCCACCCGGAGAGTCGCGCAACGCTCTTGTACATTGATCTCTTGTCCGTTCGCCTCAATTGCCAGGTCAACGCGGTAAAGTCCAGGCACCACCGGTAGCACAGGGCATTGGAACTCGATGACGCCTGCGCCCGCTTCCAGACGGATGCCTCCCTCCGATGATTCGGTAGAAAGCTGAGCGCACAAATACCCGCTGGGCCAATAAATTGAAATTCTAAAGACGACATCGGCAATGGTTCTCGAAGCTCGATAGCCAAGACGTGCCACCATGGAGTAGCCGGTTCGGGCGCTAGCGGGAGAATCGGGCGAGGAGAAGGAAACACTGGTACATCGAGCCGTAGTTTCGCTGCCGGATTCATCCTCCACAGGGGTGCCCTCGCCGGCGAAGGTCATCTGCTGATACTCGTCTATCACTGATCTCGCCGGTCCGTCCATCAGGACACGACCGTGACTGAGCAACAGTGCCCGATCACATAGTCGATATACAGCAGCAAGATCATGAGAGATGAAAACGATTGTGCGCCCTTTTTTTCGGAGTTCGGCAATACGTTCAAGGCATTTTGCTTGGAATGCCGCGTCCCCGACCGCAAGGACTTCGTCCAGCAACAGGACGTCCGGGTCCAGGTGAGCGGCAATCGAAAAACCCAGGCGGACATACATGCCGGAGGAATATCGCTTCACCGGGACGTCGATGTATTGGCTGACGCCTGAAAACTCGATGATGCTATCCAGCTTTCGACGAATTTCTGAGCGCCGCATGCCCAGCATCGCGCCATGGAGATAGACATTTTCGCGGCCCGTCAGTTCGGGATGAAAACCGGAGCTGACTTCGACCAACGCGGCGAGTCTTCCCCGGACGGTAATTTCGCCTTGGGTCGGACTAGTGATACTGGAAAGGATCCTCAGTATGGTCGTCTTGCCGGCGCCGTTATGCCCGACGATGCCCAGAGCTTCCCCTTCTTTGACCTCGAAACTTACATCCCGGAGGGCCCACATGTGTTCAGATCGCTTTGCAAAAGCGCACTTATACCACCGCCTCGGGGAATTGCTTGCGGTGCGGAGATCGTATTTCTTCGATACTCGGTCGAACTTCAGGTCAATCATCGCGCTGTCATATCACATCAGCCATGGTTGCTTCTGACGATTTGAAATAGGCGTAAGCGAGTCCAAGACAAAGGATTGTGATGGCACTCGACGTAAGCAGGCTGGCAGCGTTGGGTGCTGTTCCGCCCAGCACGACCATGCGGAAGTTGTCGATCAGTCCTGCGGCCGGATCGAGCAGATACAGCCTGCGAAACCGTACTGGAACTGACTGTAGCGAGTAAACCACGGGAACCGTGAACATCCACACCTGCAATACAAACGGCATGGCGAGCCCGACGTCACGGAAGCGCACCTGGACCGCTGAAAAAAACAGGGCGATTGCTGCCGCAAAACCGCCCAGGAGAAGCACGATTGGAATCGCGTAAAGCAGATTCCAGGTCAGTGCCACGTGGTAGTGAATGATCAGGCCGAGAAGTATTAAGGACGCGATACAAAAATCCGCCAAACCAGCAGCCAGATACGATAACGGAATGATCTCGCGCGGGAAATACATTTTCGTGAGCAGATTAGGATGCAACACGAGTCCCTGCACTGCGCTTGAGATCGAAGCGGAGAAAAAAATCCAGGGCAGGAGCCCCGAAAATACAAACATCGGATAAGGCGTTCCGCCAGTCGCGATGGTGGTAACCCGGGTAAAAATCACCGTGTAAATGCACATCAAGGCCAAGGGTTGCAGGATCGCCCATGACCAGCCGAGAACGGACTGTTTATACCTGACATTGAGACGAAACAAACTCAAGGTATACAAGAGATCGGAATATTGAGCTAGAGTCCGCACTCCGCCGAAGATCGTGCTGATCGAGAACGTGGGCGGGCGAATGACTTTAAGCGGACGAGCCGCAATTGGCGTCGGTTCCATTGCCGTTGTGCCGGTCGCAGGAACCACGCTTGCCTCTCTCAGGCGCACATCAACCTGCGAAACTGCCGGTCCTTCTGGAAAAGTACCCATTCCGGCTTACCTCTGCTTCACGGTGCTTTCCAAGTTCCTGAGCTTGAGATTCCGCTCACTGAGTAGCATGCCCTATCGTAGCGGTAACGAGCGAGTTCGATTGCATTCGGCGGTCTCTTATTCTTTGTAACCGGCTGGCGAGTTTTTGCCCGATGATCTGGATATGCGGCTGTCGCAAAACTTCTACATGCTCGCAGTTGATTTCGCAGATTTCGACCCCGCCCTCGGACCGAGTACCCCAGCCCATTTGCCGGTCGCGAATATAGTAATAGGGTTGTCGTGTTCGCTTAAACAAAAGCACCGGAGCCTGGAATCGCGGGGGTTGAAAGGTCTCACTCGGCCAATACACGCTTGTCCATCCACTGCCATCGGGCCCGTTATTTGGCCGCAACAATCGTTTAAGCATCCTCCGCAGTCTAGCCTGTTGCTCCTGGGAAGGTTGGCTACGGAAAATGCGAAATCGCTGCAGATAGTAATCGACAGCCCAGAGTGGCCGGATCTGAGAATTCTCGAGGACCCAAGTATCAAAAATCGCGAACAGACCTACTTCTTCACCCTGCGATTCCAGTTCGATGATCATTTGCTGTGCGATCACGACGCCCTCGCACATTCCCCCGAGGCAATAGGGGCCCTGCGGCTGCACTGAACGCATCGCCGCTATGCACTCCTGCGCCAGCTCGCGCAACTCCTTCTTGCTAAAAGGACGGTCCCAAACCACAGGGGCAGCCGGTTGAAGCCTGTACGTTGACTGATCTTTTCCCATCTGTCGGGCTAATAGCGCAAATCCAGCTGTGTCCACTCCCGGTGCGGCTACCGCAAAAAATGGAATGGCTCCGGGCCCTTCCTGCAGCGGCATGACAACCGGATCGGTTTTCGAGACGGAGTCCTGTTTGAGCAGGCGCGCAAAAGATTCAATCGTAGGTGCGCGAAACAGAGCTGATACGGGAATCGCAATTCCAGTGCTCTCCCGGATTTCTCCAATAAACTGGGCCGCGAGCATCGAGTGACCGCCCAAGTCGAAGAAGTTGTCATGAATACCGATCTCGGTCACAGGGAGCAATTTCTTCCAGATTTCGACAAGTTTCTCCTCCTCGGTAGTAGTTGCCGGCGCCCGCCGTTTGGTCCCTGGACCGTCGAAGTTCGGAGATGGCAGTGCGTCGCGATCCACTTTTCCGTTGGTTGTCAGGGGCAAGGAATCAAGCATCACGAACGCGCTCGGAACCATATAATCCGGCAGCCAAAGCCTTAGGGCACTCCGCAGCTCGTCTGACGTTATGTCTCGCTCGGGAACGATGTAGGCGATGATTTGTGAATCACCTGCCAATTCTCGAGCGACGACGACCGCCGCGCGCACCGAGGGAAGCTTCTGTAACGCCGCCTCGATTTCTCCAATCTCTGCCCGAAAACCGCGAATCTTTATCTGCGAATCGAGCCGTCCGATATATTCCAGTTCACCGTTCTTGAGGCGCCGAACTTCGTCACCGGTGCGGTACAGCCTGGTCGAGCCGCCATCGAACGGATTAGAAATGAACCGGCTCTCGGTTAGGTCAGGCCTGTTCAGATACCCTTGAGCCAAACCTAAGCCGCCGATGTAGAGCTCTCCCGGAATACCAACCGGGACTGGCGAAAGATTCCGGTCCAGAACGTAGCACTGCGTGTTGTCGATAGGACGTCCTATCGAAACCGGGAACCCACTCATCACGCGCCCACATGTGGAATAGATGGTGGTCTCGGTCGGGCCGTATAAGTTCCACACGTGGTCACTTCGATCCAGCAAGTTCACGGCGAGTTCCGCCGACAGGGCCTCACCTCCGCACAAGATCTTCAAATCGCGATTTCTGGGTCGCCATCCCGCCCACACAAGGATGCGCCAAGTAGCGGGCGTTGCGAAGAACACGGTGACTTGCTCTTCCTCGAGGATGTCCATGAGCCGGTACGGGTCGGATGCAGCTTCGCTCGTTCCAATCACCACAGTGGCTCCGCACGTGAGTGGAAGCAAGAGCTCGAGAGTCGCAATGTCGAAGGACAGTGTCGTGACCGCGAGTAGCCGATCATCGGGCGAAAAGCCAGGTTCCTTTAAGAACCCGTTGAATAGGTTTGTAAGCCCACGATGCGATACGCACACTCCCTTGGGTTGCCCAGTCGATCCCGATGTATAAAGCACGTATGCCAGGGAATCAAGACTGACTGTGGCCGGAATATCCTCCGCCTCTCGGCCTGAACCGACGCTTTCGGTGAAAACTATCGGACAAGCCATGGGGCCCGCGGTACTCAGAAGGTTGCGATCAGTGATCATCAGCACCGCTCCCGAATCTCGGATCATGAAATCGGTGCGCTGGGGCGGAGATGCCGGATGGATAGGAAGATAGGCAGCGCCTGCCTTTAGAATGCCGAGGACTGCGGGGATCATGTCCAGCGAACGCTCAACACAAATCGCAACCACGTCCCCCGCGCGAACTCCACGGTCCCGAAGATAGACCGCGAAGTCTTTGGCGCGTTGTTCCAGATCGGCGTACGTGAGCCCGTGTCCTTCATAGCGAAGAGCCGTGCGCTGCGGTGTTTGTCTGGCCTGGTCGGCGATTCGCTCGTGAACGCAATCCGATGGATATGGCCGGGCGGTATTGTTCCAATCCGCCATTTCCGCATGCTCTTCTGCGGTAAGCAGAGGCAGGTCGAGGATTCGCGCGTCTGCATTGACCGCGACTCCGCGAAGCAGGGAAAGGTAATGGCCGAACATTCGGAAGATGCGGTCGCGTTGAAACAGGTTCGTATCGTATTCGATTCGTATCCAAGCCTTATCATCGACGCCTTGAACAATGTTCATGCTTAAGTCGAAGATCGAAGTCTCCGTGTCCACGATGTATGGGAAAACCTCGAGATCCCCGCATTTCTGAGTCTTCAAGGCAGCGTTGCTCACGGAGAACATGACCTGGAAGACCGGCTCAAAACTTAAACTGCGTTCGGGCTGGATTTCTTCGACGACTCTTTCGAATGGGGCATCGGCATTGGCAAACGCGTCAAGAGCAGTCTCGCGAACCTGCCCCAGAAGATCAGTAAATCGCGGGTTCCCGGACAGTTCGTTCCGGAATACCACGGTATTTACGAACAATCCAATCAGACCCTCCGTTTCCGTGCGATCGCGACCTGCGACCGGAACCCCCACGAGCACGTCACCTTGGCCGCTGTAACGGAAAAGCAAAACCTCGAATGCGGCCAGTAGCACCATAAACTGAGTAACCTGGTAGCGCGCTGCCAGCGACTTAACGCTCGCAACGACATCGCCAGGCAGCGGCACAGTCTGAATCGCACCTTCAAATTTCTGCTCGGGAGGCCGTGGCCCGTCTTTCGGCAGGTCCAAGACCGGTGGCGCATTTTGCAGCCTTTTTTTCCAATAGGCAATCTGTTGCTGCAGTGCTCCAGTGGCACACCATTCCCGCTGCCATTTCGCATAATCGCCGTATTGGATAGGGAGTTCGGGTAAGGATGAGGGCCTTCCATTTGAGAACGCCTCATACAGGAGCGCCAGCTCTTTCACAAAAACTTGCATCGACCACGCGTCGGTGATGGCGTGGTGCATGGTGCATAGGAAAACATGCTCTTCGGCGCTGATGCGAAACACTCGAGCACGAAACAACGGGCTCTGGCCCAGATCAAAGGGTGTTTCTACTTCGTGCTTCGCAAGCTGGTAAGTGGGGGGATAAGGTTCCGCCACACCCGCGAAGTCCGTCATCAAGAGGGACACGGGGCAACTTTGGTCGATAACCTGGATCAGTTCGCCCCTCTCCAGCCTGAAGGCCGTGCACAAGGTCTCGTGGCGATTCACGATTTCCTGGAGACTCGACTGCAGCGCAGGCATATTGAGCGCCCCGTAAAGCCACAATCCCACGTGAATGTTGTATGCGGCGTTTCCGCGACAGAGCTGATCGAGAAACCACAGTCGTTCCTGGGCAAGCGACGCGGGATAGATTTGCGCCTGATTTCCCTGCAGAAGGAGCTCAGTCAGTAGCTTCTTCTGTTCTTCGACCCCAACAGCGGAGTTTTGACTTCCGTAAAACATGCGGCCAGCTTTTTCGCTTCTAAACGTCTTCAACTTCGCCTAGTGGGTTGCACACAGTTCGCCTCCCATGCGACCTCGGAGGAAAGCCCGCATGAGTCGCGCAGATCAGAATTGACGGCGGAACCTTCTGCCTTGCTGACTGCGAATGAGGTATTTGGTTGCCTTTCCGCGTGAAATGGCTGCATCTGTAAACACCGTGCCCGGAGAGCCGCCCGGATATCCACTGGCGGCACAGACACGCCAAGGGAAGTACAAGCTAAGAGGTAGTCATCCGGCGGTCCAGCCTCATTTTCGGCAGCACCCATGCGAAACTGAGGGAAATGGAAGCTGAATACGGAAACCCGTGGCAGGACCGGTGGCGACGGCGACATCTGCACTCCTGAACGATTTGGAGGAGGAGGGTACGCTTCCGAGCCTCTCTCTTAGAGGTTAAAGAAGTCGGATTTATTGATACTTTTATAGCTCGATTTTGGCCCTGCCGTCCAATATTTTTTGCAAGGCCGTCTGGCTCACCTGTTTTCCGGTGGCTAGACTCTGTCACACTCCCTAAGTGTGCAACTTATTGCACTTCAGGGGCCTGTCTTCCCCAGCTCTCCCGCGACAATTGATAGATGGGAGTCTGAATTCTGGTCTTTCCCCTTGGTCTGTTCGAATGCCGAGAGGGCCGGTCATTAGCACGTCTGAGCGCTGGACGGAGTGCTGTGCACTCGCCGCAAAGGACCAACGTTCCAAGCAGTTAATAGTTGCAAGAAGGAGGTTGTCTGCCTCCTCAGTAGCAAAGAACAAGGCTCCAACAGCAATTTATCTTCCAGTCAATTCCAGTCAATATTAGTGTCTCAGTTGGGGTGAATGGTAGGCTACTCTTCCTGCAAGATGGACATCTGATTGCTGCCACGCCTTTTGGCAAGAACGATGACTAGGACCAGACAACGGAGATGAGCCGCGTAGCCTTTCCAGCTTCCTTCGCCCAGCAGAGACTCTGGTTTCTCGATCAGCTTGAACCGGGAACAGCAGCCTATAACCTGGCCCGCGCGTTTCGGATCACCGGCCCCTTAGACGTGCGTGCTCTAAACCTAGCGCTTGAGGCCGTCGTAGGACGGCACGAATCACTGCGTACGGTTTTTGATTCGGTCGATGGCGATACCAGACAGATAGTGTTGTCCGATGTTCATGTCAACATCCCTATCCTTGATTTGGGCGGCATTCCTGAGGACACCCGCGAAGCAGAGGCGCTTCGCATCGCGAGCGAGGAGGGCAAAAAACCCTTTGACTTGACCCGGGGGCCTTTGTTCAGGGCTGTACTGATACGTCTAGGCACCGACCAGTACCTCTTGGTTCTGGTGATGCACCATATCATTACCGACGGCTGGTCCATTGCCGTTCTTTTCCGTGAAATAACACGCTGCTACGAGGCGATCACGAACGGTCAGGACGCGAAGCTTCCCGAACTCCCATTGCAATATGCGGAGTACGCGCAATGGCAGCGCGACTATATG